>WLWD01001609.1_pt1 | contig 136563 bp, 88 predicted proteins | sample 6712731 | NCBI WGS metagenome assembly WLWD01 (sample SAMN12718690, study PRJNA576275) | sponge metagenome | isolation source: marine sponge | host: Mycale hentscheli | place: New Zealand: South Island, Marlborough, Capsize Point | collected 2014-11-01
AAGACCCCATAAAATAGGTCAACAATACGCTTGTGAGTTACCTATCCAGCTAGCATGCTTGTTGTGAATTGGTCATAGCTAAATACACAAGCCAAGCTATAATGCTATTATACCATCTATTTTTGTTCCGCCATTGTCCTGGCTCTGTGCAAGTGAAATCTCTCTCTTCCATCTAGCTAGTTACTAGGTTACATAAAATACAAGCTTGACGGGCTAGTTTCCCAGGCAGAGCACTGACGAGCTTTAACCTTAGCTTTGGTGACAGTGACCGACCTCATTTTCATACTACAAGGATTTTTAATTAAGGCAGCTACTAAATTAATGTTGAGAAGATGGGCACTTAAAAGGAATTGTACTATCTTAATTATGGGATAACTCAGGATATATATATATATTATTATATATATATATATGAAGAAAATTCAACTGGACATTGTTTTATGATTTTTTTTTGCACCAATTAATATTGAAGATATAGGCAAAGTGCATATTTATCCTTATGTTGCTCACACTTCACAGTAGCCTTACGCTACATAATATAAACCTGTCCCGCCCCCAGAATTTTTTTCCTTAGATACAGCCTCGAGACCTTAAGGACATTTACTTTTTGTTTCTTTTCTTGACAGCAAAATATTCTATATACAATGAATATAAATATAATAACTATAAACTGAAGCTAAAATTTCATGTAATGTCATTTGGAATGGTTGTCTTATGAAGACAAAATGATAATGGCTAACTATCACATCAGTTTATGGCAAAATTTAAAAGAGATCACTGCCAAGATTAAAAAGCATGCAACTTACCTTGATCCATTTAGTTTTACCACGCAGAGCCATGGCCAGTGTAATGGCTGGGTTCATGTGTCCTCCAGTGACACCACCAGCCATGTATGCTCCAACCATGAGGCCAATAGCATAGCCAGCATTCACGGAAAAGAAGGAGACGGAACCATTGCTAAGCACGAACTGAGCCACTGCCCCATTACCTATAGTCTAAAGCACCATAAAGATGTCAAAAATATTATGCTACCTGATAATTATTACTACGACAGCATGGCTATTTCAATATACCAGATACTTACCAGAAGTGTAAAAGTGGCTAAGCATTCTGCAAGGAAATCTCTTGCATGGATGAGGTTTATAAATTTTGAATACTTTTCCTTCAAGATTGTCCTTTTGTCTAGTTTACCCTTAACAGCAACCCAATGAGCCAAGATTGGAGCCATTCCGCTATTACCCGGACCGAACGTTTTCTACCAGTATTGCTCAAATAGTGGTTGTCTAATACCGGAAAAAACACTCATGCGCGAATGCTACATCGAGAGAAAAAAGTACTAATTTTACCCTTTATTTTTCTCTTTCGGACATGCTCAGTATACAATTCAGTACTGCATCAACTAAAACCAAAAAAAAACAACGAAAAACAACAACAACCAACAACAACATTAATTAATATTGTTCAGCAGCTAGCGCTTATTAGCGAGCTCACAGCTTTCGCACCCATCTCTCTATAGGATGCCGAAACCCTTTACCGAATTATTGCGGCCGGTGGACGGTATAATGGCCGGGCAGAGCACGGGCGAGCCCACGTTGGGAGAGCGAGAGCTGTGAGTGTGTTAATATGGAAGCGTTATGGAGAGATAAAAGTATAGCTATATTATTTATTGATCCCGTTAAGGTTGTTAATACAAGGCCATTACCGTAAAGATTCCTTCTCTTGCATCAATGTAAATCTATCTTCTCCCTACCTCACACTTATGTCATTAATTCCATGTGTATTTTGTCAGATCTCCTTCTTCCAAGGGTATATGCAGTGGTGGTTGCCTGGACTCAAACTATGCCCTGCAGCACTCGCACATCACTAAAAAAACTGACCTGTACTCTGCCAATGACCTGCGATGGACATGTGGCAATGCCCACCCTCAGCTTTGCAAGGCGTGCTATAATTCTCCTACATGCCCAGTAGACGGTTTGGACCACTCCCTGACCACTCTTAGATTTCGCTTACTGACTTGGAATGTGGATGGATTGGACAAGCGTAACCCAGTTGATCGGGCTACTGCCGTGTGTAGCTTTATCAAAGCCAAGCTACCACATGCTGTCTTCTTGCAAGAGGTGGTACCGGAGACTTTGCGGAAGATCATTGCCGAGCTGAGTATGTATGATTGCTATTCTCCTCATACACCACAAATGCCGTATTTTGCTATTATACTTGTCCACTCGAAGCTCGTTAAAGTACGAGGAGGTATGGATTACTTTGATTTTCCATCATCCAACATGGGGCGGCACTTGCTCCAACTTCCTGTGTCCTTTGCTGGCGTCCATATTGATCTCTTTACATCACACCTTGAGAGCACGAAAGCATCGTCAGAAGAGCGGATCCGCCAGCTCAAAATAACCATTGAGCGCATCCAACGAGCTTGCAAAGAAGACCCGGAAACGAGCTGTTTATTCGGCGGTGACTTAAATCTGAGGGATTCTGAAGTTGCAAAAATACAGCTGCCCCCGGACATGACTGATGTGTGGGAGGGGCATGGGTCTCCAGGTGATAGGAAGTTCACCTGGGACACAAGAGAAAATGACAATTTGGACCACCCCTTTCCTGGTAAGCCCCGGTGCCGATTTGACCGTGTATATCTGCTAACTGGTGAGCAGGGCAGCCTACGGATTCCCAGTTTACTGTCTGCAGATAGAGGAGAATATGCATTTGAATTAGTGGGTAAGGTTCGTCTGAGGAGTTGTGGGGGGCGTTTCCCTAGCGACCACTGGGGAGTCTGGACAGAGTTTGTTGTCGATTATCCTGAAAAGGTGTCAATTACCCAATCCTCTTCATCTTAATTCAGCTAGGACTCAAAAGTTACATCCAACTATTATTTAGCAGTTGATTTTTTGTCAATATAATATAAATTCAAATAATAAAACTTCGAAATGTAAGGCATAACTGGTGTGTATGTGTATGGTAATATTTTTGTAGAAAAAAAAACAAACAGAAAAAAGTTAATGGTTTTATTACGTCGATACATAAAAATGGTGGAGCTTCACGGAACTGGTAGAAATTTATTAATGCCAAACACATCTTCCTCCGTACTAACACCCTTCCAGTTTTTCTGCTGAAACGCTTTCTCTAGTTGTTTGTCCTCATCAGACGAGCTTTGCTCGCTGTCCTGGTCGTTATGTCTTGACCACTTGCTACTGGTTGTCGTTTGCTTGCCGCGACGCCTTTCATCCTCGGCCTCTCTGCTTCTCCTTCGATGCCTTTCCCTGTAATCTTGCTTTTTACTGCGTCTGTCATCTTCATCTCTGCTTCTTCTTCGACGTTGGTCTCTGTAATACTGGTCGTGATTACGGTCGTCTGCCCTTTGCACTTGTCCTTCTTTCTCGCCTTCCAAACCCCGCCCATAACGCTGGTCTCTGGCATACTCACTGTGATGACTTTGATCCTCCTGTCTCCGCTTTTCTTGATCACCTTCGTCTTCCACGCTCCTTCTGTGTCGTTGGTCTTCACCATACTGACGATGACTACGGTCATCGCACCTCGATGCTTGTCCATCGTCTTCTTCAAACTTACTCTTTTGGCGATGCTCCCGAGAGTACTGGCCATGACTGCGGCCATCTTGCCTTTGGTCACGATCATCGTCCTCATCACCTCTAGTCCCACGTTGCTGCTCTTTCTGGTCTGGCTGGCCCGGCTCACAGTCACTTCTCATTCGGCCGTGCCATTCCGATGAAGAGGATCGAGAACTGGAACGAGATCTGGAACGCCTGCGATGATTTCGGCGATAACTATTTTCATGTTTCTGTTCCGATTCCATCCTGTCTTGCGACCCATCCCTTCTGTAGTTTCTGTTCCGTGCGTGCGAATTGTCCCATCGGTTACTCTCTCCTTGACCTTCCCTTCGCTCCACATCGGGATTTTCCTCCGCATCAACAGCTCGATCTCTATCATCTCTCCGTTTACGATCCTCTCTTCCCTGCCTGTCCCTATCGTATCTTCTACTGTCTCTCTCATGCCGACGTTCTTCTCGATCCTGTGAACTTCTCTCTGTTGCTCTTTCCTCTTGTCTTGGAGACCGATCTCGCCAGGAATGCTGGCGAGACCAAGGCTTGTGTTCGCCTCGCTTCTGGCTGTACTGAGCTCTGTGAGGTGGACCTCGTGGAGGCGGGGACTGGCGCCTGGTGTTGGTGGTACGTGTGGAGGAATCTTCTCTGTCCATCATCATGCCACCGTTCCCCCACTGGCGCTTCTGGAAGCCACGCCCATGCTGGAGGTTGGAGCGCAGGTCATCACTGTCTCCCTCACGAGGGGGAGTGCGATACATCTAAAATGAAGTGAAGATTAAATAATGTAACGGGCACTAATTAAAGTAGCAGCCAACAAATGCGTGAAAGCTATTAGAGAGAATAAATACTACCAGTGAAAACAAGCATGCAAATAAAACAACAACAAACACAAAAACAACAACAAATGTTTCACACTAAACTGAACATCTACCACTCCATAAGTTCTCTCTCGGCCTTTTATATTTTATTTAACAATTTGAGCTAATACTCTACTACAGACAATCAATTGATTGTAATTGTCTCTTTCCATCATTTCAAGTATTCCGTAATAGAATGCCACACCAGGCACTATAGTAGCGTGGAGTGTTCATAGAATGCCACACCAGGCACTATAGTAGCGTGAAGTGTTCATAGAATGCCACACCAGGCACTATAGTAGCGTGGAGTGTTCATAGAATGCCACACCAGGCACTATAGTAGCGTGGAGTGTTCATAGAATGCCACACCAGGCACTATAGTAGCGTGGAGTGTTCATAGAATGCCACACCAGGCACTATAGTAGCGTGAAGTGTTCATGTTCTTACAGTTTACTTTCGTAGTGACCACTCACATAGAATGCTTACCTCTCGCCCAATTCATAGAGACACCATATACAGAATGTAAGATCAATGATACATTACCACATTATGATACTCACCATGTTACCACGGCCTTTCAATATCCTTCCAGAGTTCGATACCTGAAAAAACAACAAACAAAAACAACAACAACAACAACAACAAAAAAACATGTTGATGATCCAGTTATTATGGGATGAATAAAAATTGTTACAGCAGTACATATTTCTCTGCAACTGACAAATTCCAGCCCCTCCCCCCCTCCAAGTATGCAAAGCTACATAAATACTACAGTGCACAACCTGACTCTAACACACCATGTCATGTTTGAATGCAACCTAGCAACCACTCTTTAGCACAAAGTCAAAACATTGGGCTAAAGTCTACATTAATATTATGGAAACACATACAGTAACTGTTTAACTATACCTTTTGCCACATTTAAAACCTAGTTATCACATACGTATAGCATGACTAAAACAGAGATGATGGACAAATAAAAATGGTTAGCTATTTTCAGATACAGTGTGACACTTCATTAAGTCCACATATGTATTTTCAGTAACCATCATTGCACGGCATTTAAATTTTATTTTTAAAACTCCGAAGAGTTCAATGGGTTGGCCAGAACTGTTAATATTCCGCACAATCAGTTTAAAAGAATTTCGGTAGAATTGTCAAAAAACAAAACAAACAATAAACAACAACAAAAACAAAAACCAGCAACTAAGTACAACAACAACAACAACAAACCCCCCCACACCCTCCCGAGAATTATAGGAAGGACAAACTGTTGGGCCAAGAACCCAACTTAGCTATAAATGCAAGCTTGGGCTAATCACTTAGTAAAAGAGATAATGATTATGGACTGTCCATCCCGAGTTTAGGGTGGACACGTGCAGTAATCCAGAGTTTAGGGTGGACACGTGCAGTAATCCTGAGTTTAGGGTGGACACATGCAGTAATCCCGAGTTTAGGGTGGACACGTGCAGTAATCCAGAGTTTAGGGTGGACACGTGCAGTAATCCAGAGTTTAGGGTGGACACGTGCAGTAATCCCGAGTTTAGGGTGGACACGTGCAGTAATCCCGAGTTTAGGGTGGACACATGCAGTAATCCCGAGTTTAGGGTGGACACGTGCAGTAATCCCGAGTTTAGGGTGGACACATGCAGTAATCCCGACGTTTAGGTGGACACGTGCAAAAGTATCCCGAGTTTAGGGTGGACATACGTTCAGTAATCCGAGTTTATGGGTGGACACTGCATAATCCCGAGTTTAGGGTGGGGAGACACTGGCAGTAATATCCCCGACACATGCAGTAATCCTGAGTTTAGGGTGGACACATGCAGTAATCCTGCCATTTGTCCTGTGACAGACTGCCACGTATAACTATCCTTCGCTCTCTACCTCATTGTCTTTCCTGTTCACTAGCACGGGCTTGTAGCTCTGTGGCTGCCTGACCGGCGGAACACCGTTCTTGTTCCCTGCCACAGGACCAGCCACGCCTCTCTTTCCCTGCTGTCCTCTGGCTTCTCCCACTTCCAGCGGGTTGCCACTCTTGGAGGGAGAAGGAGTTCGGCTTCGACGGTGTAGCCAGGAGGTGTGGTCTGTCTTGATGTCCTCCGGTATTTCCATGTCTACCAGCTCCGGCACCGTAGATGTGACAGGTTCTTCATCACTGTCGCCACTGGAGGAATTTGAGTCTTCAACCTCCTTCTCTTCCCTACAAGGATAGAGACAAGATGGCGGACAAACAGTAGATTTATGTAACTTAGTATAACAACAACAAAATAATAATAAAATGAACTTTTTCCAATTAAAGAAGTCTAATGAAAAGCCAAAAGTAAAATGTGAAAAAATCTCAGTTGTCACCAGGGAACCTAACCCAGGACCCCTGGCTTTAGCCACCGGTACTCTAACTACTGAGCTACGACAAACCACAACCTCCAAAATTTACATTTATACTGTTCAGTAGTACCGCTTGCTGCAGTCTTTTTCTCAACAGACCACCAATTATGTGCTGTCAGAACACCTTTTTGGTGTCGACCGGAAACACCTTCCCCTCTGGAAAGGAGCCATAATTAGTGGATTGAACATGTGTATGTAACTGTTGCTCTAACAATGACACAGTGACCTTACACAAGTTTGCGCTTCTTGGCTAGCTTCTTTTTCTCCCGGCGTTCCAACTTCTCCTTACGCTTCTTCCTCTTTTCCTTCTTCTTAGCTTTAACATCCTCTTCGTCCTCTACCTTCTTCTTTCTTTTCTTCTTCTTCTTCTTTCCTTTCTCCTCTCTTTCTTCTTCATCCTTGCTTTGTTCCTTCAGCTTCCGCTTCTTTAAAGCTTCCTTCTTTTTCCTGTATGTACGTAGAATCATCACCATCACAATTATTTCTGCATGTGAATATTCAACCTACCACAAACCTCTTAGTCTTGATACACACAATTTACAAACAAACAAACAAACAAAAAATTAATATTTCTAGTAGGTGGAGCTTTCAGAGTTTATAATAAGTTTCATCTTTAAGAAATCAAAACTGTCTAATAAGTCACAGAAAAGTAATTCTTTTCGTTTATGAGCTAAATTATCTTCATACATACATGTACATGTATACATATTTATGCATTAGTTTTGACATTCCACAATCAGTCAATATTTGCTTGTAGTATGTAATATTCGAGAAAAAACAGAAAAAGGAAAATAAACAAACAAACAAACAAACTACCCAACTTACTTTAATTTTCGTTTTCTCTTTCTCTTCCTCTCCTCCTCCTCCTCACTGTCTGTCTCACTGTCTTCTTCACTGCCAGAGTCACTCTCTTCAGAGGAACTCGACTCTTCAGAGCTCTCCGCCGCTGGAGCTGATTCTGTCGATGCTTTAGCTTTCTCTGCGGCAAAAGATAATCGCTAGTTATTGGGAGTACAAGAGGTGTGAACTATCTATGACGACTTGTGCACAACTTATCCATATACATGTAGACGTACCACACACACACACACACACACACACACACTGAATATTAAAATACCAGTTACTTTATTTTCGTTGTCTGCTTTTCGTCAACATCTAACTTAATCACTTCACAATTTCTTTCTCAGCCTTCTTTTACTCATTAGATGTATTCTCTCTCTTTCACAGGCTTTTTTTAAACAATACAGAATTAAAAAAATATATTTGGTTTCGTTACACAAGCGGTCCTGGGTTCGATTCCCGGTGGCGACCAAATATTTTTAATTCTGTATTGTAAAAAAAAAAAAAAAAAAAAAGCCTGTGAAAGAGAGAGAACACAGAACACATCTAATCTAATTTAATGCGTGAATGTTAAAAATTAATTAATTAAAATTTGAAAAGCTCGAGTTTTACATACATAGTCTTTCCCCCTCTAAGTTTCGTAACTAGTACATCTAGTCTATGCTTGTATTACAGCATTAGTACATAGCACACAAACAGATTATCAGATACAACTAACTCTTTTTAAGGAGCACTAGCTCGCCAGAGTGAGTGATCCTGATGTCTGCGTACGGGCGATGCCCGGCATCCACTTTCTGGTTCTCCACCTCCGTCACAAACTGAGACCCGCTCACCACGCGACCAAACACGACATGGATTCTATCACACATGTATACATTACATGAGATTAAAACAAAAACAAAAACAAAAAACAAAACAAAACACCAGAAGCAAACACAACCAATTTGATCACACAGCCAAGACAACATAGAAAATAAAGGGACAGTTTAAAAAACAACTTTTTAAGCCACTTTTAAATATATGATAAAACATGCAAACAACAATAGATAACAACAACAACAACAACAACAGCTGTTTGATCCCTTGAGGCACTTACCCATCCAAATGTGGGGCCGGTCTGGTAGTGCTAAAAATAGAACACAAAAAGATAGTTGAAATGATATCTATACATGGTGGAATTATCTAAGAAATGCTGAGTCGTTCACCAGCGTCAAGGTTAGAGGCACCGTAGTGAAATTAAAGAAGGTAAAGGGTGGCGTGGGATTACTGTTCCACTTAACAAAACTACCAAACAAATTAAAGACAAATAAATCTATTCATTAGGCTGCTTGTACCAATTCAAGAATACTTTCCTAGCCAGAAATGGCGGAACCATTGAAGAACCCTCTAAATATGTGCTAGAGTCACTCCATAACTGAAGACTCACATGAAGAACTGAGATCCATTCGTGTTGGGCCCTTTATTGGCCATGGAGAGAAGACACGGACGATCATGTTTGTACTTGAAATTCTCGTCTTTGAACATGCCGCCGTATATACTCTCTCCACCCGTACCGTCACCTAACATACGCACAAACACGCACGTGTAATTGCACAAATACAAACACACATAAGTATCAACAAATATACTGCAGATAGTTGCAACAACCACTACAGCTCCAACTTTCCCTATAATATACATTAAGTGTATTTACAATAAACCATTCAACACATTAAGTGTATTTTCAATAAACCATTCAACGCTGAATTATGTAATATAATACGGTCGAGACATGCCTAACTTTCTCTATGCAACCAACAAATTGACCAATAATATGCGGAGTCAGCAATCGGAAAGCTGGTCCATTCTACAGACCTGATTTGTTAATTTATATAACAATACGCTCGTCTGCCAGTAACGACGATGACGACGGTGTGTGTACTCATGAATAATTCATGAGCTATGCCAGTTTGGTAAAGCATCATCAAAACAGGTCGGTATAATGTTATCAGTAATAACGACGATGGGTGTGTGTGTGTGTGTGTGTGTTCATGAATACAGCTGATCACAACGGTGTGTGTATAGCTGAGCTAGGTTGGCAAAGAGACGTATTCCAGAAACTTAGTTAAGCTCACAGACACCATGCATGCATGCAGTGGTTGAATCTCAGCATTATGTGTGCTTGTAGACCAACCAGCACATAGCACATTAGTTTAGTAAACACCACGTGGTCCCAAAGCTTGACTTTCAATACCAGAACAGCAGTCACATTACTACTACTACTACTACTACTACTACTACTACTACTACTACTACTACTACTACTACTACCTGCCAAACTACGAGCAAGCAAGACAAGTTATAACTATTGATTCAGTCATCGGCTGAAATAATTATAATAATAGCAAATTTTCTCTAACAGCCAATATTATGTTAATTAAAACTTCACCCAACATTTCGACTTTAACTTTTAATATTGGCTGTTAGAATATTTGCTATTATTAAGTCATAACTATTATTTCCCAGTCAGAAATAGTAGTACCGTTGAAGGGACCTTTAAATATGTGCCAAACTTGTGCAAGAGCCACTCCATAACAAGTTGGCCTAACAAATTAGAAAGAAAGGGAAAAAATGACACTGACTATGCACAACTAACTCCTTCCACTGGACCCACCCACCCACCCACACGTACCATTGCTGAAATCTCCTCCTTGAATAATGAAGCCCTTCACAATCCTGTGAACGGGCGTGCCCTTGTAGTGCATCGGCTTGAACGTGGTCGGTCCTTCCCCCTTCTCACCCGTGCAGAGGCAGCGAAAATTTTCTGCGGTGCGGGGACAGTCATCCTTGAATAATTCGAACACGATTCTCCCAGCTGTTACAAATAACACAAATATCACAACAATAAACAATTAATAACAACTAGTGCTCAAGCAAATGCGAGTTCTCTGGAATAAAAGCAGATAAAGGTCTTGGAAACAAGACCACAATGTATTTAAATAGACAGAGGAAAAATATAAGAGTAAATAGAAATTTAGTATATATAGCCATTTTAGTACATACATGGCGATAATGGACTTAAGATGCCTTGTCTAAATTGATTCTTGCACACATCAATTGAATACTCAACAGTAACAGAAAGTGATAACTTCCAATTCCAAATTGTTTACGTGCCATATCAAAGTGAGGAAGTAGAACATTACTACTATTATAATAATAATACCCCTCACTCCACATTCCACTCAACCACACTGACTGGGAGATTGACTAGGAGATTTACTGGTATGAAAGATACATTCAAGAAAACATAGTTATTAACTTGACCTGGGGTAAAGTAGTCCTAGGTCAACTCGTAAGAGAGCAAGATATATCTAAACTTGGAACCTTATCATACCAAGTCTTACTAGGAACTCCATTGATAGACACGTCGAAGAAGCATCTCGGAAGGGGCATAACGCCACGGGCTCTACGTCTCCAGCGTCTCAGTCAGAGTTAGACCATTTCACTTACTATCTTCTCCACCACACAACACAACTCTTTCTCGGGACTTGATAGAAATTTTGTCGACCACTCAATTGGAAACCCTTTACCCAAATCGACGATCATTTCCGGTTTTATCGCAGAGGCGCGCGCGATGAACGATTGTAGCTCGCGCGAAGAGTCCTTGGGGAGAAGGTGGAGGGAGGAGGAGGGGCAGGGAGCACACACCCTCACAAGGGAAGCCTGCGCCCAGCATTTCAAATGGGTTTCCAAGGATTGCTGGCGGTTCCTTGATAGCAACACCTTGGGTCATTTGATGAACATAATTCTTCTAGTGAACTACCCATCCTGTCAGAGCAGCTACTAAAATATTAGCTGGGGGTGTGGAACCTATATAAGCTAACACTCAGAGTTTTACAGCCAACTTACATCATGGGTTACCAATCCTAGTACAAATTACTGCAGTGAAGATATCTAGCATAGAATAAACCACTTATCACACACAGCTTGGCAGAGTGATATGGCTAGCTAGATATTTTACTCTCAGGCTTTATTTTCACTCGCCTCCGACTCATTAAAATGCATTAATTAGCCTGCTCTTGAAACATTTTGCCATGTCACATGTTGATTCATGTATGCTAACTGTATTATATAATAAGAATTATAAATAGGTACACAAGCACATGTAAATATCTAAATATTAGGGCTAGTGGGTCAATGCCAATCTTCTTTAGAAAATCCCACAAAGAAATAATATTGTAACTTGCAAGTAATTTTGTTGTTTTTCTTACCAATGTGAGTCCCAAGCCTTCAATATGAAATGATTGCAATAATCCAAAGCAAGTCTTTTGGGAGTTTTATGTATTACAGGAAATAATTGTTTACAATTTTTTGAAGAGAGGTACATTTAAACAATATTGATTACTTCATTAATCTAAGTTTTTCAAGTCAAGAATACATCAAATTATATCTCTATAGTGCCATTACTTGATATTAGTATGTTGACATGTTCTTTCTATCCCAAACCCTTCCCACCCAAAGACCATTAATTAATATAATAACTTTACGTTGTGTATAAAAGAAGAATGTGGCCAAATGCATTCAGTAGTTCAATGAAATACATGCATAATGTGGTTCATGCTGATGGTCCTACTGTTTTATATCCTGAATAACAGTCTTACTGTCTCGGAGTATTGTCACTATCAAGTTCCACCACTACCAGATAAAAAGATGAAGGATTGTCAAACTGTTACTTTGGAAGTGGTAGATACACTTAAATTGAACACTACGGCTCGAATCAAGGATAAAATTGAAATGGTAATGTTCGGAGGTGATAATGTGGTGGAGTGTGCACCCTCTTCAGGCATTATCGTTTCCAATGTTGAAAAAGTCACCATCCAAGACTTGACATTCACAGGATGCGGTGCTGTAGTAAAAGAAAAATATAGTGGAAATCACTTCTTCAGTGCACTTTCAGTAATATCTGGCACAGACATAAGTTTATCTAACATAAGCTTCTATTATTCTGTGGGAATTGGTTTACGTATCATTAATGTTCGAAGGCATGCGGATATTTTTGGATCAGTCTTTCAAAACGGTAATCTCCTGGAGAACACCCAACTTGGTGGTGGCATGTATGTTCATCAATATGAGAAATGTTTAAATACTACCCCCCCATTAGTTGCAATTACGGTAAGAAGTTGCTCTTTTGTTAATAACCGTGTGTTTTACTCCGAAAATTTAAGTGGATGTGGGAATGACTCTAACTCAGGATTGGGTTTTGGTGGTGGATTAAACATCCGATTACAAAGATATACATATCATTTAAACATTACAGTTAATTCAAGCAGTTTTTCAGGAAATTATGCATCCAGTGGTGGAGGAATGGCTGTAGCATTGTGCTTTTCCCAGTACAACTCCATATATTTGAATAATGTCTCGTTTATTCAAAATAAGGCACACTCTCAGGGAGGAGGTGGCATCAGTATTTTCATGGTCAGCAGTGAAAACAACTCAATTTCTATTACTAATACCAGTTTTACTAGTAATGAGGCTACATATGGGGGAGGTGTGGCTATAACAGCCAGAAAACCCTCCAAGAATGGGAGTGCTAACAAAATTGAAATGGCGAATTGCATTTTGAGAGATAATTCAGCCTATTTGGGCTCGGCTGTGGACATTTTTCCATCAAGAGAAGTAGACAACTGGGGGAATCTACCACCATTAATGATAACTAGCTGTACATTTGTTCATAACCACAATTGTGCCTTAGCATCTAACGAGACTAACTTATTAAGGGACGGGTTTGGAGTTATTATGACAACCGGATTCCCCATAAAATTTGGTGGAACAAACACATTTTTTGGCAACTCTGGCTCATGCGTATATGCCACTAGTAGCAAGATTACATTTTCGAATGATGCAACGAGTAAATTCGAGAATAACTCGGCAGAATATGGTGCAGGGATTGCTCTAATTGGAGTTTCCCTTATAAAAATAAAATCCCGTTGTCATTTTAATTTCACTGGGAACACAGTCAGAAAGTCAGGAGCTGCAATATATTATTACGGAATAAACAAGCATAAGTATGTTCATCCCTACCAAGATTTCATTCAAATCAGCAAAAAAATAAGCAACACATCTTTTTACTTTTCTAATAATTGTGCACCAAATGACGACAGATACTTGAGTGGCTCATACACAGTGGAAAACATTCGTTCACTGAATACAAAGTATTCAGAGTACAAATTTCCTTGCCAAGTAGAAATCTTAAACCTAAGACACCCACAACATGAGTGTGATCAAGTTTTACTCAGTGCGTTTCCAAGCAAACAATGTATTTGGAATGATTCGTATGATGGCATAATTGATACTGTTAATTTCATTCCAGGAATTGAGCAAAATTTAAGCATAACAGCAAATCCTACTGCATTTGAATTTTGCATTTACAAAAATAAAATGAATATTGCTTTTTCAAACGATAATACAAAGATGATGTTGAACAGCTTGACATTAAAAGGCCCCATCAGTTCAAATGCTGCCATCTATTTAAGAGGAATGACATTTGAGGGTTTATACTCTACTTTTAATGCCAGTTTAACTGCCTGCCCACCGTTATACAAGTTTGATTCAAAATCTATGGGATGTCGCTGTTACCACAGCCACGAGCTTCACTATAGTTATATGCACTTCACGTGCAATGTGACCGGGAACAGCTACTCCAGCATATCCAACGATTACTGGATTGGATATGACGATTTAACCCCGGGCGATGTTCTGCTGGGGTTCTGCCCTCCTGGATTCTGCAATGTGGCTCATGGTGATGATTGGTTTATGACAAGTCTTTCATTTTATCTCAATGAAAGTTCCCAACAATTAGACAAAGAAGTATGTCGCTACCGCCAGGGGATTTTGTGTGGGCAGTGCTTACCTCAAAGAGCTGTTTTTTATCACAGTCCAAACTTTGAATGCAGATCAACAAAACTATGTCATTTTGGAATTTTGTTTTTCTTATTGTCTGAGATCATTCCAGTCAGTGTTGCTTTCCTTTTGCTGATCCTACTAAGAGTTAAACTAACAGCCGGTGGAGTGACTGGTTTGATTTTTTTTGCCCAGATGTACGTTGCCATTGATGCTAGACTGGATCTTTTCATAAAACATGACATTTCAAAATATGTTACTACCTTCAATCTCATTGTCTATCATCTTTTCAACTTGGATTTTTTTAAAGTCAATAGCCTAGCATTCTGTTTGCAGGAGAAAGCAACTGCCCTTGATCTTCTAGTGATCAAATATGCTGTGTCAGCATATGCTTTATTTCTTGCACTGTGTACTGTAGGGCTGGTCAGAACTTGTAGTGGGTATAGATGCTTCAAGTTCCAATTAGGTCAATATTCATTGGTTCAAGTTCTTTCTACGTTTTTGGTGATTATCTATTCAAAGTGCACTCACGTCTCTTTCAATATTCTGTGGTATCAAGATTTGTATCATGAAAAATCACATAGGCATACAGTCGTAGCACTTCAAGGGAATTTAAAGTACTTTGGCCCAGAGCATAGACCTTATGCCATCATTGCATTGCTGGTTATGATCTTCCTTACTCTTCTCCTTCCAGTGGTACTTCTAGCTTATCCTTTGTCTAACAAAATAGTGTCGATTTTGAAGTTAGAAAATAGTTGTGTTATTTTGTTTCTATCTAAAATATTCCCACTGTTTAAATTGCTACCACTGTTTGACTGTTTTCAAGGAGCTTTCAAGGAGGAATATCGTTTTTTTGCTGGCCTGCATTTTGTATACAGGATTGCCATCTTAAGTGCTTTATTTTCTCGCAGGATGAATATAGTGTACGGTATTATAGCAATACTACTTACTTTAATTATTTTACTTCATGTCATATTCCAGCCTTACAAGAAAAAAATTCATAACGTTATCGACACTCTACTTTTTTCAAATCTTGCACTTGTATGTAGCCTGAAGCTCTTAATGATTGTCATTTTTAGGAACTCTTCTGATCCTATGGAAATTCACTTTTTTCGTATCATTGAAGTTATTTTGGTCAACCTTCCCATTGCTGCTGTAATATTTGCTATATTTTATCAAAGAATCCTCAAAAAATGCCAGCTTCGCAAAAGAATGATGAGCAGTCTTGGAGACCGAGATTCCTTTTTGCTGGATGGTGTCAGAGATGAAAGTTTGAGCAATTACCAAAACATGTACAGTTTTAAACACTGACACAAAATTAACTCGCTGAATAACATTATTCAAGTAACTGAATCGTTTGTTTATTGTTGTTTGTTTTGTTTTAATAATTTTGGAACTGCTTGTACATATGTGTATATGACTAATGAGTGTATTACATCAGTGTATTCAAGTTGCATGGAAGAGTTGAATGGGACACATTTAGATTTAACAGAGCGTGGTATATCTACAGCTTGTGCAAGTTTATTTAATACACTGTACTGTACTATTTATTGATAGACTTGCTCTGCCTGCATTTTACCAGACCACCACAGACGCACTACTACTGTGGGGGTCTCATGAGAGTTACAACGCCACTGCACATCTAATAGGGGAATGAGTGTCGGTCACACACCCTGACTTGGCCTTTGGGCGTTACATTGGTCGGGGGCCTTCGCGAAGGCTTTTGAATAGGCTTCCACCATGTGAAATTGGAAAAGTCCAATATGGACTCTGTGTTGAAGCACCCAGAAGTCATAATGGAGTACTTGGAAATGGAAATGGAGAGTTGTCTAGGAAGGATGCTGGGTCCATTCACACCCCCAGCCGAGCACCTGAAGCTACATATGAGCAGATTTGGAGTGATTTCAAAAGGACGTAACACCTGGAAGTTTTGGTCATCATCAACCTGTCATTCTCACCAGATCAGAGTGTAAATGATAAAATCGAGCCTGAACTCTGCTCGCTAGTCTATAATGGGAGCTCAAACTGTTACGTTTGGCTGCGGCCAAGGTTGATATTGAGGTTATATTCCTGTGCATCCACATGACCGAGTGTGGGGACACGCCCACCAGTATACACAGTAACTTATTACATAAATTGGTGTTTGCTTGTAGTTGTGTGTCTGAGATAAAACATGTGTGATGCGTGGTCATTATGGTTGTATTCAGTGCATTCAGCATGTGTGTGTGTATGTGTGTGTGTGTGTGCATATGTGTGTGTGCATGTGTGTGTGTGTGAGTGTGTATCAGGGTTAGAGTTACCAGCCTTTGTGTCTTTCACTTCTATATCATCTCCCCATTTCCATTTAATTAGAACTTTTGGGTAGCTATTAACCCAAAGATTCCGGTGGCAGTGATTCTACCTCGTTGACCAGGCCCAGTCCCAAGTGCAAGCACTCCCTGTCCCCACACCAAGTACTCCAGGGCATGAAATGAAAGGAGGTGATCTTCATTGATCCCATGTTCATTAGATCAGCACCAAAAAATATTAACTCAGAGATAGATTCCCCCAACTGGCATCTGGGACAAGCAGGAATCCAGCACTAGTTGCACTACCTGGATGATTTCATAACAGTAGCCTCACCCACTTGTGCTTTGTTTTATTTTTCTCCATGCACGACTGATAGTTTTGGTTTTCTAAAGTGCCTTTTGGTTTTACTTAACTGCATCATTAGAGTTAGCTACTAGTATAGTGACAGACAATAGTGATTGAAATATAATATGCAATGTATACCGTTTGTTTAATTCCTTCCCAGGATATTAGGTCTCAAAGTTTCCTGTGTTGAGAGGAGTGTGTAGCTAATCTCTCTATCAAGCGGTGATGACTTGTATCCTCAAACAATAATTAAGAAATTTGTCTCAGTAATCTGAACCTTGTACCATGCAAGAAAACTGGCCATAAATTTGAGTATGTGTCCTAATTAGTCCCCAACCATTACACATGTAACTCAAAGAGTGAAGACACAGGAAAGATAACATGTAAGAGAAGAGAATAATTCTTATAACTATCCAAAGCTACTAGACTGAAATGGAGTAACAGTTGGTGAAGTGATGAAGGAAAGTTTATATGGAAGTGAAAGATGAGGGTGAGTCTTCAAATGAGAAAAATAAGTGAAGTGGGATGGAGATGGGAGAAGTTTAAGAGATATGTGCTGATACACCTGATCAGGCAATACACTTGTTTCAACAATAGAAAACTCTGACACAATTATAATATACAATAACAATGTAAATAACTTTTTGTATGTAAAACAACAACAACAACACAGAAATAAAATATTAATCTGCTCCTCCTGCTTCTTGGAGAAAGTAGCTTAAGTAGCTTACCATTCATTGGAGAAAGTAGCTTACGATTCATTGGAACCACAAGCAGTGAAGTTGTTTTACTGTTTTAAGGGAATATACAATTTAACTACTACCTAAAATGACAGAATTAGCCAATCACACTTTCTGCAAATTCAAAAGTCAAATGATGATTGTGGAAACATACTAGAATTTAGCATTCATGCAATATGTAGTCTGATAATGAAAACTGAGTAGCTATGCAATGAAATCTGTAATTAGCTAATTCCTTAAATTATTTTTTATTATTGGTCACCTTCTAGAGTTGTTATTCAAACTTTCAAAATAGTCTATATGAAGGATCTTTGAATTACTTCTACAAAACCATCCACAATTACCTTCACTACCTGGTGAAAAACTTCTCTTTTATCATTGACCCCTATGCACATGAATGGTCCACTGCTACTCTTTTTCAATTGCTCCAAAATAAGTTTATTGTTGGGTGAATTATGAACGTACAGCTGTAAACCAATCCATTTTACTGGCTTAATACTTCCACACTCAAGTACGACCGAGCTGCCCTCCGTAGCTTCCACACGCGAAGGCAGTACCGTGCCAGGAATAAGATTATTCGCAATCCTTATTGATGAGGCCTTGTAGAAGCTTTCACCTACTGATAATTCTCCAGCGCAATGGTAAATCCCTGTGTCTGCCTTTTGCAAGTTCTTAAAAGTGATGCTGTTCCCAAATTGGACGCAACGTTTAGATACATTTACATGACGCGGGAATATCCATTCAACAGGTGAAGAACTGCCACAGTGAAGCGTTACCATTTGTCCTCCCTTTACTACAACGGCATTTGGTACTATCGATCCTAGGCGAACTTTTATCCGGAGCCATTTAGCATTGCCTTTTAATAATTTGACACTCAATAATGTAAGTAAAGAAATAAAAATAATACTTTCCAGGCAGTTAAGCTTTGTCATTTATTATGCTGTATTAATAAGCATTTAATATGGACGTTTGATGGACACCGACGCTATTGTACGCTTTTTGGCTGGTAAAGTGAAAAGTCACGTGTGTGTGAAGAGTGAAGAAGCATAAAAACACGCTATTATCTAAAGAGTGCTCGTGAATATGGGTAATAAATGATTGTGAAAACATTCTACGCTTTTGGAAATACAGTTTTGACTATACTAATTCTATATTTTGTTAGTTTGAGCAGTAGTAATGAGAACTGGCGACAGATTAAGGTTCTCTACGGAACTATCGTGCCTAGCTTCATCGTAGTGTTTGAAGGGCAGTCGGCATCGCTTCATTGCGCTGGTGACAAGCCCGTGATCTGGCACTTCCCCAGGGAAGTCAATTTTGAGTACTCTAACGTCGAGCGTTTCACTGTGATATTACATAACTTGACTGACTCGGGAGTTTACACTTGCTGTGGAGAGTTCGCCACTGGTCAACAATTTTGCGAGATTACCTTTGTTCAAGTTGAGAAAAATCCGCCCTTCGGTATGATTGTGCCTTCTCGTGTAGAAGTTGCTGAGGGCAGTACTATCAAACTTACCTGTGGCAGTATAAAACCTGTAAAGTGGTTTAGTTTGAATAATACTCCAAACATGTACTTAGATGGAAACTCGCTTATTATAGATTCAATCAATAGAAATCACAGTGGCCCGTATCTGTGCAGAGGGTTCAAAGCCAATGGAACTATATTTCACCAAACTGTGAAAGTTATTGTAGACGGTTATTTAGAAATAATTCCTCGGTCTTTCCACGAATATTACTTGGAAGTAGTTCATAGTTATATTACTGGACGCCAAGAAGTAATCGAATTTTTTCTAAGTCATATAGATGACTAAAATTAATTATATTACCAATTCAATGCTACAGTCCCTGATTGGTTGTCATCTTTGCGACATATGGGAACACTAAGAGTAGTGATTCAGATTTTACCACGCGATAAAATTGTGTCCCTCTATTTTTGACACTATTATAGCGTGACCACGAGTGTGAATGGTCTGCATTGTAATTTTTGTGGGGCCAAAAAATTGTGTAGGCACTATAATGACCATCACAAACACTGCAGACACTCACAGCACATACATACACAGTCTTCTGGCCTTTGTTGCTGCTGTTGTTTCTGCCCAGGCAGGCAAACTCCTTCAATTATCGGGGTTATCCTATGCAGAGAGCAAAGGATCTGTTTTGGGGTGATGTTGCAGTGGACACAGGAAGTCACCTCCCATGGTGCAGGTCCACCTCAAGTCATAAAAAAGTGACAAATTTTGCTAGGGGACCACTGGGCAGGATAGGTGTAACTGTCTGTCAGGTTTAAGCCCCAATTCAGTAATTGTGGGTCCGAGAAACTTGGTGCCTGGACTCTTCTTGATTATCCCAGCTGGCAAAGCCCTGGTGAAGACCGTATTTTCCCACAAGGTGAGGGGTGTTTGGATGGTCTGGGGGTGCTACCCAGCCAGTACGTGGGCCACAACTTCCAGATCGGTGAGCCACTACAGCGACATTAATTGGAATGGAAGGTTCCTCTATCCAGACCTTGTGTAGTTGGCTTAGTGCTGCCATTTAGGGCTATATCAGGCACTGAAAGCTCATGTGGCAGGCCTCTTAGCTAGGCTAACTGCAGGAGAGATACTTGACTGATACTAATCATGTTTGTCACCCAAACACAAGTGTGTATGGATGTGCTGTGTGTGTCTGCAGTATTTGTGATGGTCATTTGTGCATCTTTAACAAGTAGTAGTAAGTCAGGTTCCACGTGTGGTAGATAGGTGGATGGAGGGCTTTTGCAACTGGGAAAGGGGTGAAAAGGAAACTTGAAGTAGATACCCAAGTATATTCTAATTACGTAACATACTAGTACTATTAATACTGCAGCTTTGGTGGTTGGCTGGCCCCCAGCCAGCAGCTACCTCCTTGGCCTCAGCATCCAACCAGGATGGCCTCTGCATCCCCATGGTTGACACTCAGCCATGGGGCTTTACTTCCCAAAGCATGTTAGGCCTCGGTAATCAAATCAGCACCACATGCGATGAGCAATATGCTCACATGAGTAGCCAGCCTGGCTTGGCCAAACACTGTAATAGTGATGTAGGAAGTGGCCCGGTGGAACCTTCCAACTTATGTATGTACATGTAATGGCGACAGTGTTTGTGAGTCTACTCTGCTCAATTAGATACTCTCAAATGCTGAGGAAACCACACTAAGGGAATTGTCTCTACCCAGTTTACCCAACTTGACTAATAACCAGAGAAATTTTGGTTTTTGTGTTATCCAAGTAGGCAATAATGGTTTCATGAGAAAATATTAAGTGACTGAGTGAGACACAAGAGTAATAAATATATCTATGTCTCAGCCCATAAAAATGTGCTATAAAATAACGGAGACACTTAACTAATTACAACTCAAATGAACACACAAGACACTTACAAGTTGCGACGAGCACACATTACATAACAGACTACAGTCACAGTGACTCCGTCTTAGCTATGTGAAACAAGTTAGCATAGGGACCTGACAGTGTCTGTTTCTATATGTCTGTTGTTTGTCTGTACTGTCAACTAAAATGGCAACTGTGAAGTGTTCAAGTCATATGAAAACAGTATAACAGTTTTTAACTTACCACATTTAGAATAAAAACAATAACAGCAAAAAAAAAAAACAAAAAAAAAAACAGCAAAAAAAAAAAACAGCAAAAAGCAAAGCAAAATTACTTTGTTCAACCAACAGAATTAGATAAGCTGTTTACACTAGCTGTAATCATATAATTTTAGAGTAAATGTTCCACAACAAACAGTCTGAGGGTTACAACAATGAATTAAATATTTCTATAAAAATCATAAAAGAGTGCTGTATTCCTAGAAGAGTGGCAGTGACAGAAGTTTTCAGAACTTATTCTATTCCTGCTTTACTGCCCTATAATATCTTAGGGAATATTCCAGTAATTTTATTACAACTGTGACATTATTAGGTGTAATTTCATAGCTATCTTGCTCTTTGTACAAGGAATTCAGTTCATCTTTTTTGTAACTTCTCCACTTTTTATTTCTATACCCTTCCTGCATCTCAGACACTGTTTTAGTTAATAACTGAACTCTAAACTTACCAAATCTAACAGACCAGACGATACCACTCCAATTAATGAGAAATACCGTAGAAGACATCTGATAGAAAATTTTCTGTCCTCTGCAAAAATTAAATGGGGGTCATTCTGCAGATGGTCAAGCTAGAGGTCAGCTATAATTCGTGAGCGAGCGAGACACTGTCAGGGGTAACACAATTGAAAATCGGGGATGTTTGTTTATTTATTGGAGGGCGAGCGTAGCGAGACACTTAAAGCGGTAACACAATTGAAAATCGGGGGTGTTGGTTTATTTATTGGCGGGCGAGCGTAGCGAGACACTTACAGAGGTAACACAATTAAAAATCGGGGATGTTTGTTTATTTATTGGCGGGAGAGCGTAGCGAGACACTTACAGAGGTAACACAATTGAAAATCGGGGATGTTTGTTTATTCAGCGAAGCGAGCGAAGCCAGCGGAGCTGACTCTCTAATGAGTTCCGATATATATTATTATTGGCGAGCGAGCGTAGCGAGCGAGACACTTACAGGGGTAACACAATCGAAAATCGGGGATGTTTATTTATTGGCGAGCGAGCGAAGCGAGCGAGACACTATCAGGGGTAACTCAATCGAGATTTCGCTATATATATTTATTTATTTATCTGTTTATGGGGTACGTGAGACCTCTGTTTTCGCCCGCGCTTTTAATTACGTAAGTTAGGTAAAGCGTTCACAGCTCCAGTATTTTTCAATTAACAAGCTCTGAGAATCCTTAGTGGCGGTGGTAAGTCAATGCGCTCTTTGTCATGGCTATTAGCCTTGCGCAACAGTATTTTACTTGAAAATACATTGTCCACTAGACTACTGCGAAGGTAAGTCTGTGTAGGTGCATGTTCAGTTGTGTTAAAGCATTGTGTGTTTACAACCACTACTTAGCCAAAGAATAACACAAAGAAAACTTTTAAATAACGTGTATTGTTTTGTTGTAGTTGTTTTCCTTCCAAGCAGTTGCAGAGAGTTGTTACTATGGCGCTGAAATCACTTTACCCTGTATGCTAAATCAGTAAAAAAAACTGGACCTTATTTTCAGTAGCTTCAGTGTTAGAAGTCAAATCATTCATATAAAAATAGTATAGTCTTTAGGCCTGAAAATACATTGTCCACTAGACTACTGCCAAGGTAAGTCTGTGTAGGTGCATGTCCAGTTGTGTCAAAGCATTGTGTGTGTTACAACACTATTAGCTAAAGAATATCACAAAGAAAACTTTTAAATAACGTGTATTGTTTTGTTGTTGTTATTTTTTCCTTCAATTCAAGCAGTTGCAGGGAGTGGTTACTATGGCACTGAAATCCCTTTACCCTGTATGCTAAATTTAAAAACTGGACCTTATTTTCAGTAGCTTCAGTGTTAGAAGTCAATAAAAATAGTATAGTCTTTAGGCTCGCTCGCCATTTGTGCTCAAGCACACCACTAGTTGGCGAGCGAGACACTCTCAGGGGTAACACAATCGAGATTTCGCTATATTTATTGGCGAGCGAGCGAAGCGAGCGAGACACTATCAGGGGTAACTCAATCGAGATTTCGCTATATTTATTTATTTATTTATCTGTTTATGGGGTACGTGAGACCTCTGTTTTCGCCCGCGCTTTTAATTACGTAAGTTAGGTAAAGCGTTCACAGTTCCAGTATTTTTCAATTAAAGAGCTCTGAGACTCCTTAGTGGCGGTGGTAAGTCAATGCGCTCTTTGTCATGGCTATAAGCCGTGCGCAACAGTAATTACTTGAAAATACATTGTCCACTAGACTACTGCGAAGGTAAGTCTGTGTAGGTGCATGTCCAGTTGTGTCAAAGCATTGTGTGTTACAACCACTACTTAGCTAAAGAATATCACAAAGAAAACTTTTTAATAACGTGTAGCTATTGTTTTGTCGTTGTTTTTTTCCTTCCAAGCAGTTGCAGAGAGTTGTTACTATGGCACTGAAATCCCTTTACCCGTGCATGCTAAATTAAAAAACTGGACCTTATTTTCAGTAGCTTCAGTGTTAGAAGTCAAAATCATTCATATAAAATAGTTATGTCTTGAGGCTCGCTCGCCATTTGTGCTCAAGCCACCACCTAGTTTATTTATCTGTTTATGGGGTACGTGAGACCTCTGTTTTCGCACGCGCTTCTAATTACGTAAGTTAGGTAAAGCGTTCACAGTTCCAGTATTTTTCAATTAACGAGCTCTGAGAATCCTTAGTGGCGGTGGTAAGTCAATGCTCTCTTTGTCATGGCTATAAGCCGTGCGCAACAGTATTTACTTGAAAATACATTGTCCACTAGACTACTGCGAAGGTAAGTCTGTGTAGGTGCATGTCCAGCTGTGTCAAAGCATTGTGTGTTACAACCACTACTTAGCTAAAGAATATCACAAAGAAAACTTTTAAATAACGTGTATTGTTTTGTTGTTGTTTTTTTCCCCTTCAATCCAAGCAGTTGCAGAGTTGTCACTATGGCACTGAAATTCATTTACCAAGTATGCGAAATTTAAAAACTGGACCTTATTTTCAGTAGCTTCAGTGTTAGAAGTCAAAATCATTCATATAAAAACAGTATAGTCTTTAGGCTCGCTCGCCATTTGTGCTCAAGCACACCACTAGTTTATTTATTTAGTTATATGTTTGGACGTACGTATGTCATTTTGTACTTTGACCCTCACGTTTTTGTGTTAGTTATGTGGTCGACCCCGTCCCAAATTGCACTAAACAGAATCCTCTGGTTTATCGATCAGTACCCGTATCACCCTAGAAATTGAATTGTTTACCGTTTTGAATTCTTTTGAGGGTGCAGTTAAAACTTGAAAACTTAAGGGACTTCCATTTCTATTCGAGTTAGTGGCGGTGGTAAGTCAATGCGCTCTTTGTCATGGTTATAAGCCGTGCGCAACAGTATTTACTTGAAAATACCTTGTCCACTAGACTACCGCGAAGGTAAGTCTGTGTAGGTGCATGTCCAGTTGTGTCAAAGCATTGTGTGTTACAACCACTACTTAGCTAAAGAATATCACAAAGAAAACTTTTAAATAACGTGTATTGTTTTGTTTTTGTTTTTCTCCTTCAATTCAAGCAGTTGCAGAGAGTTGTTACTATGGCACTGAAATCCCTTTACCGTGTATGAGAAGTTTAAAAACTGGACCTTATTTTCAGTAGCTTCAGTGTTAGAAGTCAAAATCATTCATATAAAAATAGTATAGTCTTAAGGCTCGCTCGCCATTTGTGCTCAAGCACATCACTAGTTACTTAAAATTCATTGTCCAATAGGTAAGTCTTGTGTAGATATGTCCAGTTGCGTGAATGTATCGTGGGTTACAGCTACTACTTAGCTAAAGAATATCACAAAGAAAACATTTCAATAACGTGTATTGTTTTGCTGTTTTTTCAATTCAAACAGTTGCGGCGAGTGGTTACTAGGGCATTGAAATACATTTACCGTATAAACGTAATTTAAAAACTCGACGTTATTTTTAGTAGCTTTGAGTGTTAGAAGTTAAAATGAATAATATGACTTGGCTCGCTCGCCATTTGTGCTCAAGCACATCACTAGTTTTATATCGTTGTAAAATCTGAATCCCTTAGCGTAGTGTTCCGCTATGTAGCAAAGATGACGTTAGGGTTCACCAATCAGGGAACGACTATATAAATAAATTAGTTAATAATATAATGTTTATCATTTTAACTGTACTTTTAGTCACCTATATAATCTAGAAAAAACTCTATTGCTTGCTGGCGTCCAGTAAAATTATGAATTACATCGAAGTAATATTCGTGGAAAGGCCGAGGAATTATTTCTAAATAACCGTCTACAATAACTTTCACAGTTTGGTGAAAAATAGTTCCATTAGCTTTGAACCCTCTGCACAGATACAGGCCACTGTAATTTCTATTGATTGACTCTATAATAAGCGAGTTTCCCTCTAAGTACATGTTTGGAGTATTATTCAAACTAAACCACTTTACAGGTTTTATACTGCCACAGGTAAGTTTGATAGTACTGCCCTCAGCAACTTCTACACGAGAAGGCACAATCATACCGATGGGTGGATTTTTCTCAACTTGAACAAAGGTAACCTCGCAAAATTGTTGACCAGTGGCGAACTCTCCACTGCAGGTGTAAACTCCCGAGTCAGTCAAGTTATGTAATATCACAGTGAAACGCTCGACGTTAGGGTACTCAAAATTGATTTCCCCAGGGAAGTACCAGGTCACGGGCTTGTCACCAGCGCAATGAAGCGATGCCGACTGCCCTTCAAACACTACGAGGGAGCTAGGCACGATAGTTCCGTAGAGAACCTTAATCTGTCGCCAGTTCTCACTACTACTGCTCAAACTAACAAAATATAGAATTAGTATAGTCAAAACTGTATTTCCAAAAGCATAGAATATTTTCACTGTCATTTTTTTACCCTGATTCACGAGCGCTCTTTAGAGAGTTCCAGATGATAGCGTGTTTTTATGCCTCTCCTTCACTCTCCAACACACAACAACAGCGTCGGTGTCCATCAAACGTCCATATTAAATGCTTATTAATACAGCATAATAAATGGCAAAACTTAACTGCCTGGAAAGTATTATTTTTATTTCTTTACTTACATTATTGAGTGTCAAATTATTCAATGGCAATGCTAAATGGCTTCGGATAAAAGTTCGCCTCGGATCAATAGTACCAAATGCCATTGCAGTAAAGGGAGGACAAATGGTAACGCTTCACTGTGGCAGTTCTTCACCTGTTCAATGGGTATTCCCGCGTCATGTAAATATATCTAACCGTTACGTCCAATTTGGGAACAGCATCACTTTAAAGAACTTGCAAAGGGCCGACACAGGGATTTACTGTTGTAGTGGAAAGTTTTCTGAAGATGATAGGTTTTACGAGGCCGCATCAATAAGGATTGTGAATGGACCAATTTCTGGCCTGGTGCTGCCTTCTCGTGTGGAAGCTACGGAGGGCAGCTCGGTCGTGCTTGAGTGTGGAAGTATTAAGCCAGTAAAATGGATTGGTTTACAGCTGTACGTTCATAATTCACCCAACAATAAACTTATTTTAAATCAATTAAAGAAGAGTAGCAGTGGACCATTCATGTGCATAGGGGTCAATGAAAAAAGTGAAGTTTTTCACCAGGTAGTTAAGGTAATTGTGGATGGTTTTGTAGAAGTAATTCAAAGATCCTTCATAGACTATTTTGAAAATATGAATAACAACTTTACTGGGCGATACGAAGCTTTAATGAGCTATATATTTGCTCCCAGTTTATAAAGTTTATATAATCATACCATGTATAGTGCCTCTACATCTTCCTTTTCCTCTGCAAATCCTAACACTTTGACCATATGAATTAATAAAGTCAATAGCGAATTGATATTTTGAGCAGAATTGAAGAAAGTCAAATTTATCTAAACATAACAATTTAGGGAATTAGCTAATTATAGTTTTTATTGCATTATCTGATTACATATTGGTTATTAAATTCTAGCATGTTTCCACAATGTTGTCATTGGACGGTTAGAATTTGCAGAATGTATGATTAATTGTCATCCCCACTTGCTTTTTTCTAATTAAAACTCACTTCCTCATCTTTCACTTCCATATAAACTTCCCTTCATCAATTCACCAATATTTACTCAATTTTAATACTAGTAGCTTTGGATACTTATAAAAAATTATGGCCTTCTTTTGCCTATAATCTTTCGGTGTCTTCACTCTTCGAGTTACATGTGTAATGATTGGGGACTAATTAGGAAACATACTCAAATTATAATAATGGCTTGTCTTTCTTGCATGGTACAAGGTTCAGATTACTGAGACATTATTGTAAAAACAAATACAAAAGAACGGCAACACTACAAGTCTGGTAAGCAATGAGACAATCATCTCACAGGTGACTCACTCAGTCGCCATTTAGTCAAGTAGATTTCTTCACTTATTACTCTTTTTTGTGACACACTGGTCCAAAGCCTCATTTTTGGTACAGGGATTATTTAAGCCATATGAACTTATTTTAGAAGGGGTGCCACTGGCAGAGTCCTGAAATGAGTTCAGCACTAAGCTTTTTGTAAGTTGTAGTCAAAGTTGCGCTATGCGCGCAATTTTATATTTTCGCGACAAAAGGATTTTCTATTGCGAAAATTAAAAACGCATTAATTAATAGGCCATGTGGCTTTTTGTGTGAATGTCCTTTTCCTTGTGGATTGGGAGCTCTGTGTCATCTGATGGACTGGCAGCTCTGTGTCATCTGTGGAGGTGGGGGTAATCTGAAGTGTCCTGCTGAAAGCAACCAGAAGAATGGCCTTGAGGTATATAGAAACTTTCTGCATTCAGTGGAAGAGTTTGAAGCAGTCCAGTCATTACCAGTATCTGTGGACTTCAAGGGTGAAGGCAATGCTGAAGTATTCATGAAACACAGAGCCAAATGGCATAAGTCTTGTCATTTAAAGTTTGCACTGTCTAAGCTAGCTCGTGTTAAGCAGCAGTTGGGCAAGAAAAGAAGTCTGGGAGCTAGTGATGAAGGGACAAGAAAGTCAAAGAGGACATCTGTGGGTATTCAAGACCAAGCAAGTTGTATATTTTGCTCTGTAGCCAGTGGTAAGCTTCATAACTGCACAACATTGACACTTGATCATGATTTGCGTCAAATGGCCACTGATTTGCAAGATACAAGGCTACTTGCTAGAATTTCTGGGGGTGACTTAGTAGCTATAGAAGCGAAATATCACTTCAATTGCCTGTCAGCTTACAAAAGTAAACATAGAAGTGTGCAGCGAGCTGAGGCTGATAATTCTAACCACAGTAATGACATTAAAATTATTGAAGCTCAAGCATTTGCTGAATTGCTGTCCCACATGGAAACTAATGTGGAAACTGGTAATTTTATTTTCAGACTATCTGAGCTTCATTTTCTTTATCAAGAGCGGTTGCACGATCTTGGGGTTGACGTTACTGTCAACAAAACTAGGTTGAAACTGAGGTTGCTAGACAATTTCTCTGGTAAATGTCAGGAACAATCTGATGGGAGGAGTATATTGATTGTTTTCAATGAAGGAATGAAAAAAGTTCTAAAGGATGCTGTAAACAACTTAGACTATGAATCAGAGGCTCTAATGATGATAAAATTAGTGAAGCATTTGAGAAAAGAAATTCTTTCTTGGAAGCCACCGCCTTTCACACGCCAGTTCCCTCCTAATTGTCAAGAATTTTCTGTACCTACAATTCTCAAATTATTTGTGTCAATGCTACTTAATGGTCCCAGTGTGGAAAAGCAGCATGATGAGATTGACAAACAGGTGTCGCTGACAATGGCTCAGTTGATTTACTTCAAAACCAAGCGTAAGTGTTCTTCCTCAGTGAATACCAGCTGGCAGAGCAGGGAGCGGGAACCACCACTTCCTCTCTATGTAGGCTTGAAGGTTCACACTCTAACTAGAAGTAGAGATCTGGTGAACTGTTTCTACAAACTCGGTCTTGCAGTTAGTTATGATCGTGTGATGGAATTAAAATCACTACTAGTTGGAGCTGTATGTGAACAGTTTGAGCAGCAGGGCCTTGTGTGTCCACCAGGTCTCAGAAGAGGTCTATTTACAGTTGGAGCATTGGACAACATTGATTATAATCCATCAGCAATGACTGCTCAAGGTTCATTTCATGGCACTGCTATAAGCATTTTCCAGTTCCCAACTGCATCAAACCCTGGTGTTCTCAGAGATCCACTGGCTATTGAGCCAAGACAATCCTGCAAATGCTCCCTCCCTGATAACTATTCCAATGTACCTGCTGTTTGTTGTCATAGCAGCAACCTTACAGTGTCTGAGTATGTTGCTCTGCCTGGTAGTCAAAGTGTTTTAGATGCTGGTAAAGCTGATGAAGAAAAATGGGTGAAACACAGTCTACAATTACTGTCGCAGGTGGAGAAACTAACAAACCAGCAGTGTGTTTCATGGGCAGCTTTCCATGCGTCTTTAGCATCTGTCCCTCATGACCCTCCAGTGGTAAATTCTTTACTGCCTTTATTTTATGAGAAGGCAGCCACACTATCCATGATCAAACACGGAATGAATATTCAGCAGCAAATAACTGACTACCTTAACCCGGGCCAGATTCCAGTCACTACGTTTGACCAGCCACTCTTTGCGCTAGCTAAGGCAGTACAGTGGTGTTGGCCAGAGTCCCATGGAGAGAAAAAGCATGTAGTCATGTTTGGGGGCATGCACATAGAAATGGCTCTCTGGAAAACTCTTGGGGATCTTTTGGATAGCTCAGGTTGGACAACAGCTTTATGTGAAGCTGGAATAGCCACTTCAGGTACGGCTGATTCATTTCTGAAGGCATCTCACCTGACTAGAACTAGACATAGCCACCAAGTCACTTTGTTAGCATTGTCTGAACTCCAACATCAAGCATGGCAAGTCATGGCAGCTCAGGAAACCATATCTTTTGACAAATGGAGGGAGAGTATGTCAACCAAGTATCCCACTTTCAAATTTTGGGAAATTATTCGTCAATTTGAAATTCTTGTTTGTATTTTCATTAGAGCTCATCGTACCAGAAATTTCAAACTGTTTGTGGAAACTTTGGAGGCATTAGTACCATGGTTTTTTGCCCTGGACCATATAAACTATGCTAGATGGATTCCTGTTCATATCCGAGATATGAAATCGCTTCCAGACAGCATAAGCGAGTCATTCCATAAATTCTGGGTGGTACAAAAGACTCAAAATAAATTCTCATGTCTTCCAATAGACCAGGCCCATGAGCAGAACAACCAGATGGTGAAGGGTTCTGGTGGTGCAGTGGGGTTAACCGAGAACCCGTCAGCATTTAGAAGGTGGATGGTTGCGGGTCCTGAGCAGGCACGACTGTTGAATGAATTTGAGTGCCAATTTATGGATTTGGATGGTCATGGTATTGAACATCATGAGCACACGCCCTCTCTCCAAGAAGCCTTCAAAAGGCAAGTCAGCAGTCTCTCAGAAGTTATATCAAACATGGGAAATCCCTTCATGGATGACTGTCCTGAGCTCTTAAGTCTAGACACTCGAAATTGTGCCAGTGATGCTGTGCTAGCTACGGTCAATAGCATCGAGAAGCTAGGTATTGAGAAATACAATCAGTATGTGGAGGATGTGTTGAAGAATCGGAGTGTACCAATTGAGCAGCCAATAGCCAAAAATTCCGTGGCTCTTATCAAAAGGCCTTTCCCTAAAAAAAACACAAAAAAGAAGGAGGCATTTGCAAGTCTGAAGAGTGATTGCAACCTATTTAGCCAACTGTACATTGCCAGCAAATTTCGTGATGGAAACCTTGAAGAATTTTTTGCTCACAAAAACCAGCCATGGCCTCCTTCCCTTTCTGAGCATGGAAAGTTGCGACTATCGGCAAAGAAAAGTGACATACTCGGCTTTATTGCTCAAGATGCAAGCATTGACTCCCCTCCACACTTGTTTCATGCTAAAATCTTTGATGGTCCAGTCATTGTACATACTCTCCATACTGAGGTCAAAACATTCAATCAATATGCCACTGATATATTCTTGCCATGGACCAAGAGAGTATTACAAAACTGTGCCAGGATTGACATTGTTTGGGACTGTTATAAACTTGATACTCTCAAGGTATTCACCAGAGAAAAGCGAGGTCATGGGGTTAGGAGGAAAGTGAGCGGAAATGCAAAATTTCCTTCAAAGTTTCAAGATTTCCTTCGCGACTCAAACAACAAGAAAGAGCTCTTTGAGTTTCTAACTCAAAAAGTGCTTGACTGTGATTATCCTCCAGATAAGCAAGTTTATATCACCATAGGTATAATTCAATATTATTTAGTATTGTATACATTTTAAATTTTGCTGTTGTTTTTGTAGGTTCATCTGTTCACTGTAAGGGTGCTTGTGTGCCAATGCCTTCAAGTGATCACGAGGAAGCGGACACGCGAATGTGTCTCCATATAAAGGACTCCCTGGAAAAAGGTGCCAGAGTTGTTTCTGTGCAGACAGTGGACACCGACGTGATTATTATCATTGCAGCTACATTTCACCAGCTTCAATCCACATATCCAGGAGTGGAGATTTGGGTGGCGTTTGGTGTTGGCAAGCACTTTCGGTATCTGCACATTAATAAAATTTGCCAAAATCTTGGTGCATCTCTGTGCCAGGCCTTACCCTTCTACCATGCTTTCACTGGTTGTGATACCACTTCACAATTCTATGGTAAAGGAAAGAAGTCTTCATGGGAGGCATGGAAATCTTACCCTAGTGCCACACAAGCATTTCATTATGCATTGAAACACCCTTTTCAGTCAATACTCCTAGCTTCTCCAACATTTGAGATATTGGAACGTTTCACTTGTGTCTTATATGACAAGACTACACCAATTTCAAAGGTGAACGAGTTGAGGAAGGATCTTTTTTCTAAGAAAGCAAAGCTAATGGACAGCATTCCCCCAACTCAGGTATGCCAGTGCATTCCATGCAATTTTTTAGTGTAACAAGTTCTCTCCCTCATGATAGGCTGCCCTCTTGCAACATGCCAACAGAGCACTATATCAAGCTAGCATCTGGGCCATGAGCCTTCTTCCAGTACAGAACCTTCCAACAGCTGAGGGATATGGGTGGACTTGGAAAGAAGAAGTTTGGAAGCCAATTTGGACTCTTCTTCCAGAGATAACCAAGGCCAGCCAAGAGCTACTGAAATGTGGTTGCAAGGCATTACCTTTGTGTTCCAGAAAGTGCAAGTGTAAAGATGCTGGATTGTCCTGTACAGCCCTATGCCACTGTAGTGGGTCATGTGACCCCTAAATCACCAATCACAATTTTTTCACCTATATTTTTAATTGTATTAATCAATTATTGTGTTAATTACAGTCAGAATGGTGCTAGAATGTGGCACCCCTTCTGAATATATTTAATATTTCATACCCAAAGCATGCACAAAGTTTCATGCTTTGGACCAGCTGGTAACAAATATTTTCACTATCTGCTTGACTAATTGTAATGCATATCATGCAGTAAATGACAGTAGCCGTTTAACATATGGACTATTCTCTCTTTCCTTAACTGTTTGTGTTTGATACACATACTGCCACTACTCCTTTGAAGCCTGAATGGTTGAATGGTAGGACTGTGCTTCATCAAAACGACTTCTATTTTGGTAACAGGTATTCATTCTGTGTGACTCTGGAAGTGTACTAGAATGTGTATATAGATTCAGATGCAGCTCCAGCATTGCCATATTATTGCATTAATAGTTTTGTCAAATGAATGCTGAACTTTTCTCTGTAAAAGACAGTGCCAGTTGTGAAGCAAGTAGCATTTCATACGGTACAGCTCTACGTAATATCGACTCTGAAGAGTTCCATGAATATGTTTCAGTGGACGAAATTTTACCCAAAGACAATTTAGCAACCTCACATAATGAAAGTTTGGAAACGACAATGACGGAAAGTATTTCTCCAGCAGTAAGCAAAAGCAAGCTTCCCATTGCAGTCTGCATTATCGTAATTGTGTTGACTGCAGCAATTTCTATAGTTAGTATAATATGCTCAGCATTCACTTTAAGCAGAGACTTGACACAGCAAGAACCCATTCTTGGAATGACCAGAAATAATCCAGGTGCTTCATGTACCGTGATACATCTGCTGTATCCACACTTGCCCTCTGGTCTTTACTGGATCCGCCCTACGGCAGATTTACCGCAACAAGTATACTGCAACATGACTTTCACCTGTGGCAAACAAGCGGGAGGTTGGAGGAGACTTGTCCGGCTTGATTTCACTGACCGTAATGTGGCATGCCCCAAGGGACTTAAGGAACGAGCTGATACAGGAGTGAGAAGTTGCGGAAGAGAATCGCTTCACAAGGCTTGTGTGTCTACTAAATTTCCTGCAAATGGTCTACCATATAGCCAGGTTTGCGGAAGGATTATAGCTTTCCAGTTCGGTGCTCCTGATGCCTTCGGATATTTCGGTCGAGGAATGGATGAAACTATAGATTCAAATTATGTAGATGGTGTCAGTATCACTTATGGAGAGTCACCAAGAAAGCACCTGTGGACATTCGCAGCAGCTGTTTCTGAAACGGAGTCTAATCCAGAAGCTAGCTGTGAGTGTATAAACAACAACACAGAGTCAGCAAGATTTGTTCCTCCATTTGTTGATCATTATTCATGCGAAACTGGAAATCATAATATAATTGATCTTATTTTATTTGGTGATGACCCACTATGGGATGGCCGCGGGTGCGGTAAAAATAATTCCTGCTGCTCCACCCAGCCCATGTGGTTCCACCGTGACCTTCCTCTGCCCTTGACGGAGGACATAGAGATGAGAGTGTGTTTGGATGAAGATACAGAAGTAGAAGATATTGCTCTTCTCGAAGTCACCATGTATGTGGCATGATTAGGAAAGATTGAATATTGAATCAATGTATGAATTGTCATTTAAAAGTAGATGATGACAGTGTGTGTTAGTGTATCCATTACTTATACCACAAGGAATCCTTTATTGTAGTATTCAGCAAGCAATGAAATGTCTACTTATTAATTAAAATAATAGAATTAAAAAAAAAAATTAAAAGTAAGTATACGTCAGTACAAGTTTTGTTGTTGTTTTTATTTTCAACAATAAAAGATAGGGGAGAACCTACTACACCAAGGGCCACAATATAATAAAGATTTCCCAATACAGATTGCTAAATTGTGCTTTATGTTTTGCCTGTGAAGCTATCCCCAAATTATTCATAATTTGGTAAACTTTCCTATAATGAAAAAAAACACAAAAAAAACAACAACAACAGCAAAAACAACAACAATAACAACAACAAAATCATCATTCTCAAATTTATCATCCTGGAGATTGATAGGAAGTCTGTAATTATAATAATGATATGGCTAAACTTAGCTTGCTTTTATGTAGTCCTAAATATGTTTGCCATGTTTCATAGTTTAGCTAAGAAGATGTTTTGTTGTTACCATGCAAATATATTTATTCTACCCTAGATACCATCACAATGATATCTTTAGGTATTTCATGTTTGTTCTGTACCCTGCAAGCTCATTTTGGTTTTTACAGCTACCTCCATCCCTTGTGCAGGGGATACAACTAGGCAAGAGCAGCTGCTAAAATATCAGCTGGGGGTGTGGGTAGCCCCTACAACTAACTTTACCTAGAGTTACTAGTCCTCTAGTACTAACTACAACAGCAGTGAAGATATCTAGTGCTGAATAAACATCTTATTATATTCTATGGCTAGATATTTCACTCTCAAGCATTATTTTCACAGAGCTAGCCAGAGGCTAGTGAACATAAACCTGAGAGTGAAATATCTAGTCTATCACTCTGCAGCTGCAAAAAAAAACTTGGCTGATTGCTATAACTACAAGGGTAATGAGCTTGGCAGTACAGCTTAAATATCATGAGTTATTTCACCAGTCATGTACCTAAAGATATTATTGTGAAGATATCTAGGGTGGAATAAATAAGATGTATAGTGCCTATTACATGAGTCAGAGCGATATGGCGAAATATTTCAAGAGCAGGCTAATTTATTTTCACGAGCCAGAGGCGAGTGAAAATAAAGCGTGAGAGTGAAATATCTTGCCATATCACTCTGACTGAGTGTAATAAGTGGTTTATTCCACACTAGATATCTTCACTACTGTAGTTATAGCACTAGAGGCAGGGTGACTCACAACCTAGGAGCTACCCCCACCCCCAGCTGATATTTTATCAGCTGCTCTAACTCACTGCCTCTTAGTTTCTCAATTCTAATGCTCAAATGCAGGTATGTTAGCAATCCCTATCCCAGAGACTTCACAAAAAATAATGAAGCTAACTTCCTTCACATAGATAAAAACTGTATTTCATAGCAACTTGTTTGCGTGTTGGGATGGAACTTACATTACAGTGTTTAGCTCCCACGACACCAGTTAATTAGTACATTGCTTGATGTTCCTTTCTTCCTGTAACTTGGTAGTTAAAGAGGGAAAGTTGACTTAAATGAGCTCCCCACCTCTCCCCAATGAACTTCTCTTATCTGGGCACCTTGGTTTTGGGAGATTCCAATTGCCCGTATCTCAGACTAATACATGAAAACACATTACATGTATTTTAGTGAGGATCAATAAGGAAGGAACATAACCAAATAATCAGCTGTTTATTTATGATGGAACCAAATACAACACAATAGGTTTACTCCAATCACAAAACTTTAGAGCAAATGCATGTGATTCTAAAAAGTACACAAAGAAAGCAACAGTTATGGAGGAGGAGTTCAAGTCTCAAAGTTTGAATTCTGCAGACTTGAATTAAACAAAAGCAATAATTTGTGCAAGATGACAAAAAAAAAGTACTTCTATTTAACATATATATCCACAAGATATAATAGGACATCTTCATTGCTCGCATGAGAACTAAAACAGACACGAAGCTCGATGTCATCTGATGTAACGTGCTGTAAAACTCTGTGAAACCAAGGAGGGTTGTTGAGGTCACAACATGAGCTGTGAGGGCCACACCCCTCCCCGTCCCACAGGGGATCGCTGGTGTAGTAAGTATTTCCATTGTATCCAGGACCAGGGTTCCCGGTGTCACAAAAGTAGTGATTTCCCATGAATTGTGGGAGTGGGTGAGTCCAGTTGTGCCACTCGTTAGTACAGGGGCAAGTCAACCTGGTGATATAATTGGGATCGTCTTCATACAGCGCACCGGAAAACGTCCATATGTGTTGCCTGGACCCATTTTGTCCATGAGTTAAAGACACCCCATCCACATAAGCAGACTCAATACCATGGTGATGATAGTGATAATTCAGAAAAGCCTCCGGTGTTCCTTTTTGATACGCCAGAATCCGCCCACACACTTCCCTATAGCTCCTTCCATACAAACGATAAAAGACCGAATCACAAGAGTTCAGGCCAAGACTCTTTCTCCCACATCCTCTAACAGGTACAGAGTGAAGAGTCAAGTTAGAAGGACAGGTTACCGTCGAATCTGACATGTCCAGTGAAGCCACCCTAATCCAGCCCGTACCATTACAAGGAGGTGGTGGAGATCGGTACTGCGCCAAGAATGAGTCTATAGTGTCTTTAATTGAATGACTTGCTCCTGCTTGACTTGAGGCATTAGTTCCAAAAGAAGAACAACGATTTTCTTGATGTAACCCACCTGATGGAACTCGCACAGGTATAGCAGTACTGCCAGTGCGGCAAATAGTGGCAAAATAATAGAGCACTACCATCATCGAATAAGAATTACAACCCATAATAATGGATTATATTATACAAAAAAGGTGTTTATATTAACTAAAATTGTTGCTGAAAATGCAGTCCAGAGCAACTTTCTGCAACGTTTTTATATCAACATAAACCAGATAGTCAAGCTATTTAAAGCCAATAGGGGATTTGCATGATGACATCACATAACATCCTGCCAAGCCCCACTGATGGTATCACTGCACACAGTGTCCCCAAAATGTATTAGTTTTGTTGACCTCTTGGTCTATTTTTTTGCTGTAGCAGCACCAGCCCCAGGCTGCACAGAGCTTCCAAATTACAGGAATAGCTTTATTATGAAATTTACTAACTGCTGATAGCAAAAGTTTAGGATTTTCAGTCCTGGTTATTGGAATTCCTGGGAGTGAAATTTGGTGATGGTTATCTAACCACCCTACTTCTTCTTGGAACTCATCTTGAAAACTGAGACAGCTGGTTTTTCTCAGAATTCTATAATATTCTGTTTATATGAGAACTAAAACAGACACGAAGCTCGATGTCATCTGATGTAACGTGCTGTAAAACTCTGTGAAACCAAGGAGGGTTGTTGAGGTCACAACATGAGCTGTGAGGGCCACACCCCCCCCCCCCCCCCCCCCCCCCCGTGTGGATTTTCTTAGAAATAACCTGATTGTGGTGAAGCACTTTTTTGGGATTATTCAGGAGGCTTTGAGTACTAGAAGGTGGATCTGTAATACAATTGCACTTACTAAAAAAGTATAAATCGAATGCCATAGAATTTTGTATTCATATTGTTTCTTTGTTGTATTCTAGCTCAGCTCTCCAATTTGTAGCTTTACACCTCCCCTACTTCAATGGCTAGGTTCTATGATGATGTGGTAAAGAGTTGAATATTAATTCTTGAGACAAAAACTTTAGAAAATGGTAAAAATGAAGGAAAACAAGGCAGGAAAATACACATTAGCTACACATGCACAAGCTGCCCACAGGGAGCTCAATGCAAGTAGCAGCTTTGTAATATTGTAGGCTTAACCCAAACTATAGTCCTGCATAACAACTTATCTTATAAATTTACATATCAATATACAAGGTTTCCGCTATCCATAAGAAGGAACCTTTCAACTACATAGCTAAGATATGCAACATAACTAGACAGGCAGTTTTAGATATTAAGCAATTTATAAATTAAATAACTCCAGTTAGTTTAAGACAGATTGTCTTTCAGCATTTACTATCATTTATTCTTAAATTTTCATAACACTTCATTGCCACAAAGAATTAATGTTAACACACTATAGTAAGCAAGAATAAAATTCAGCACATTGCATTAAGTATAATTATGATATAAAATTTGGCCAACCCGAGATCAAAGCAAGTCTTCCATGCGTTGAAGCTGCTGGAGCAGTTTCACCAGTCCCATTTTCTGAGCACGCTCAGTTCCTAGGAATTCCAGACTCTGATGAATGTATTTGCATCCAAACATCATCCAAAGCATTATCTGCATAAGAAGAAATCTCACATAATTAAAAAGGATGACAAGATCAAACCTAAGATTTCTGTTAAACATATGACTTGAATTTATCAAGGTACAAAACACATCATTGAAACGCTTAACTTAAGCCACACCTATAATAATTCTATATAGTTTAAATATGGGCACTAGCCTTGTCTTGAGAAAGGTAGCAAATGAACATGTAATGAAAAATGAAGCTAATTGATTAATGTGGGAAATCAAATAAAACAACACATGCCTTCTAAGTTTAGTGGAGAAACTGTTCGAATGTCTCTCAGCAATTATATACCTGCCATGGAGGCGTGCTACTATAATTTGGCGTGCTACTATAATTGAAAATGTTGGAGTATTAGTAAATGAGTAAGCAACTTTTGCTGTGTTCTCCCTACTGACAAACTCGAGTAAATAAAATTATAAACACGCAGAAAACAGTGTACATTACCTTTAGGAAAATCAAATTCTTTCAAAACGAATCCACCACATATAGTAATTAAAAACTAAGAGGTGTGGCCGCACAGCGTCACTAATACTGGCATGCAATAGTGAAACAGTTTTAATCAATAAGTTGCGAATTTGATGTCAGTGTGATGTATAGAATTAATGTAACACTGTTCACTATTTCTTTCTCGGCCTTCTTATATTCAGTCTCATGCACAGGCACAGGGTTAAAACAAACAAACAAACAAACAAACAAACAAGCCATACAGAGATAAAAAGAAATCTTGGCTACCATAGGTGATCGAATATATTTAATGAAAGAAGGCTGAGAAAGAAGAAATATTAGAGCAGAAAAATTCTGGATAAAAATAAACTTTAAAAAAAGCATTTCCCTTAGTCTGTTTAGAGTGAGACTTGCATAGTAGTACCCCTCAGCATATTGTATGCTGGTTGTTGTGTTGTCGCTCACTTGTGCATCAGTATTAAGTATACTATAATGTCCTGGGTTCGCAGCCACTTTTCTAAAATTCTGTAAAAAAAAATATACAAAAAACAAAAACAAAACTGGGACAAATTACTCTCTTGAACTTCCGTAAAAACACTTGTGAAGGCAATAATACTCAATGTCTGCCTTACTGTCTGTTTGTCTACAACTCATCCCAATAATTGCTGACACTAAACATACTATACTGTATCACTAGACAAGTTAAGCGTCTTTTATATGTTAGAGTTTTGTTTTGGTTTCATATTCTTTTCCAGAAAAAGGCACTCCACTTAAGACTATGTACCCACAGCTATAAAACAAAAACCCAAAGTGGTGATCCCATGATGGAAAATTCTCCCAATTAAATAGTAAGATTGCTACAAGAAGTTTATTTGTTTTTTCAGTATCAATATCACTGGTGGTGCTATACTCATACTAATAACTTTATACTAAAAAAAAAGCAACAACAAAAAAACAATGACAGTATAATATGACCAGCTATGTGAAAACTGACCGTTGTGACAAAATTTTAAAAAAATTGATTTTATGCGGTAATCCTGTAGTTTTAACTGGTCAAAGGCACTTACCATTCGTTCTTTAGCTGGGAGTGTCTCCGCGGGCTATATAAACGCTCAGAAAGCCACGCGGTTAGTGTCACAATAAATAAACTGAAGAGAAAATCGCATTTAAAAGTTTTATAGTGATTTCCATGCACAGACCCTGATACTATTCTAAAAGAATTACGTACTAGTACATCTACTTATTAAGTCTATCGATCTATCGCTTGCCACAAAGTGCATATACAGTGTTCATATGAAATACGTTACAAGAGCAAATCAAATACACAATTTACAATATGAGTGGTATATGTACTTTAGTCCACTGAGATTCCAAAACACTGTACTACAGAGTTTAATAATTTCATCATATTGTGACTTTCGCACATCACCAAGTTTACAAAACTACTTACAAATTACGTATATCTTAAGTTTGCTTTAAAAATAACCAAGTTCTTTCTTCTTTCAAGCAAATATTACTCGTAATACCTCTTTAGAGAGGACTTCCTGCTCAGTTGGTGAGACCTGATTAGCCTCCATAGGTCTGGCCTTATCCACGATGTGTTGTACTAATTTCTTACAGCATTCATACAACTTCAGCCCCAGCTCCTCGGGATCCCGGATGAGCTGAAGGTAGCCGCCTGAATTACGAACTGAATTAGCTTTGGTACTGAAAACTACACACAATATTGTCTTGATTATACTGATCAGCTTCAAGATGCCTTCAAAATGTTCACACACATTCTGTAAAAAAAATATACTGTATATCAAATACTTGTATATAATTATATTTTAAAAATTAATTAAAAAATCCTTATGATATAAATTGAGGAGATATGCAATTGAAAAAAGAAATTTTTGGTTTTTCTAATAATTAAGATGTATTCTCTCTCTCTCACAGGCTTTTTTTAATTTTAATAATACAGAATTAAAAATATTTGGTCGCCATCGGGAATCAAACCCAGGACCACTTGCTTAACGCACAAGCGCTCTGCCACTGAGCTACGACAACCAGCTGGCAAACAAACACTTCATTTCTGTATTTATACTGTTAGGGGGTACTACTGTGCACCAGTCTCACTCTCAACAAACCATAATAATGGTTTTAAAAAATAGCAAATTATTATAATTATTGGCAAGCATGCTGTCTAAGATGAATTATAAGACCTCACCATGACATTAAAAGATGGAATTTCAGACACAAGATGACAAACTCGTCAGATTATATTAAAAGGGGCTCACTCAGAGTGAAAGCTAAGACATTTTTTTTTACCCTTACTGAGGTCCACCCACTTCCTGGAATGACCACTCTTTCACATAGTGTTTACCCCGTACACTCTAGTATGTATTCTCATTGCTACTATTCTAATTAGAATCCACGATCACCTTCATTTGTTCAATTCAACACTGTAACTGTTACTACCTTCCTCAATGCTACTTATTTTTTACAGACTGGGTACATAGCAACATTGCACCATTTGTTAATACCAGCTAATGAAGTTCTGAGTGCGTAGAAGAATGATAGAGTGTGAACAAGTCAATCTTAATTTGTGACTCCTGTATTCAATAAACTTGTGGGTGGTATCGTGGATTCGTGACTCATGTACGAGATTTGCGTTATGCCTGTCATAAATTCATAACCAACGTCTGCTAAGGATTAATCTATCTGTATATTTATAGATAGTAAGGTCTCAATTGAATAGATTGCTTAATTGCTTGTCTTAAAAAAATAATTAAGATAAACTATGACTGTTAAAAACAAAAAACAAAACAAAACCCTTGATTAATCTTGTTTTGAAAAATAGAATAAAATTATGCACTAAAAAAAAACAAAAAACCTTAATTAATGCTTGTTTTGAAAAACAGGATAAAACTATGCACAGTTAAACAAACAAACCCTTGATTAGAAATGTACAGCTAAGGCTAGCTCACTCGTCTGTACTGAAGCACACCACCAGTAATTATCACAATTACTCCAAATATGAGTATGTTATCTAAATATAATTATGAAAAGTACATAGCAGTTTACACATGCACACAAGTACATACATACACACATGAGTACTAGTTTAGTTTACCTGGCGAGCTGAATGCTGCACAAATCCATCAAACTGACTCAGAGCCACTCTGACATGCTCCATCAACACGGCCACACTGAAGGACACCAGCATGGACTGGTCGTGCGTGTGGTTCACTGCATCCTCCTCGCCTTGCGGCCCGGAGCAGTCGTGATTATCCGTGCCGTCCGCAGCTGCAAGGTTCGAGTTTGCTGACAGAGACGGACAAAACTGACAGTTTTGTGATGTGCATTGGAAGGTGCGATCGAAGCAGAAGTAGATGGTCGAATCTGACAGGAAATTTAAGCAGTTCTTCAGAGACTCTTTCAACTAAACAGACAAAGTTCAACACAACTAGTGAATATGTTTGGTGTCTTTAACAAATAAGCCTCGTATAGTAACAGAGATGAGTTACTATGGTGCAAACCCTCAGTGCTTTTAGCTCACATCTATCTACACATGGCCAGAATCACAATGCAAGTTAACTTTAAATTGGTAGAGAGAAATATATGCTTAAATAATTAACCACGTGATAGTGGTATGGTAGTAGGTGTAACATGCAGTGAGTCTGAGTCTATTTCAAGTGAGGGAACAAAATAGAATGAATATAAGACAAATGAAAGAACAGACGATCGCAAACAATCTAATACGTCAAAGTTAAAATAACAATAACAAACAACAACACCTTTGATGTCCTCAGGCACTTTGTGGACACTAATATTCCAGTGAGCTGCTTGGACTCTTCCAGACAGACAGAGACGTAGCGCTTCACCAGATCACACATGTGGTCACATGACCTGGCGAGTAGCCGATGACAGACTGGTAGCTGGAGGGATGACCAGGACCTATGCATGTATTACACATTAACATCACATTCAAATTCAGGAATTCAGTTAGACAGTTATACATATATGCTTATAATAAAAAAAGTAATTCTTATTAATCTTAGAGACAATGAGAACTAAGTTTACACTACATATGTATTAATCTTACTTAGTCTGTCTCAATAAAGTAAACAAATTTACAAAAATGCTAGAACAAAGAATTTCAAGGGAACGAAGGCTTTCTGTTGAATATCCCTCTTTGAACACAACCCCAACCCCCCTTTTAGCCAACCATCATAAAACATGCATACACACACACACACACACATACATACACACATATATACATACATACATACACACATATATACATACATACATACACACATACATACATGGATTATATTCTGTCAACCTAACTAGCACATTCATACACAAACACTCACTCAGCATGTGAAGCTACCATGGTGCCCCAGTGTCTGTGCCTGGCATCAAACTCCTCCCTGAGCGGATGAAGTGATCCGCCCAGTGTTCCTTGATGCTGCCCACTGCTAGTTGGCGCAGCACCCATGGCAACAACCTCGTTCATCTCAACGCACACGTGAACATACTCTGTCAGAGTCTCCAACTTCTGCTCCAGTTTCTTATAGAGTGGGAGAGACTCCTATGATCATGATGATAATTATAGTAATAGCCAATTTTCTCGTTCTAACAGCCAATATTATGTTAATTAAAACTTAACCCGACGTTTCGACTTCTTGTCAAAGTCCTCTTTGACAGGGGTCAATAATAACAACAACAACAACAATAACAACAATAATAACAACAAAAACAAAACAATAATAATAACAATAATAATAATACAAATAATTGAGTAAGTATAACTTTAGCAGAAATAAGTTTCTTAAAATTTTAATTCAAAATACAGTTACATATCATAAATGTGTCATTACACCAGTAAAATTCTTAAACTACTGTACTGAAGCACTAGGTGAATTTAAATCACACAAAAGTCCTCCACCCTCCCCCACCCACTCTTTCTCTCCTCTCTTCCCACTGTATCACCAGTTCACATGTGACTATGCACAAAATAATCCAAGCAGTCTCACCCTCATGTCCTTGTTCCCTCCTGCAAACCACTGAGCTCCTTCCTGAAAAGTTTCCACCACTTTTGACACTTCCTTGAAGGTGGATGGCAGACATTGTTCCAGATGACTCAGAACTTGTCCCAGCTCCTCCTTCTTCTCTGCTGCTAGAGATAAAAAGTTCTCCAGGGAAATTTTCCTTCGGTGGGCCTGAATTTCAGCCCACTGTTTGTTCTTTATGCACACACATAAAAATAATGTCACGAATTTGTTTGTGGGAATGATAATTCAATAATTTTATTGATTATAAATCAAAATTTCCTCTCCACTTGCTGTGATGCAATGCAGTCTACATCATGCATTCACCTTGATATCCAATCCGTTTCCATCGACATTAGAAAGCCCGACTCTTCCAGATTTATCTGCCCCGCCCCTAGCTCCTTTCTTCTTAATTCGACTCCTCAGTCGAGACTGCATCTGACTGAGCATGTCTCGGGAAGGATCCACCCCTCCTGTACGAGGCAAGGCTGGGGAGAACACCACTGGTGGTGGTGCTATATTATTACTGCTAGTTCTAGAAGGCATGGGGAGTGGCACAGGTGGGAGGGGTGGAGCTGCTGGAATGGGTGGAGGAGGGGGAGGTGCTGGAATGGTTGAAGAGTCTAAAAAATAAAAACAAATTAAAAAAAAAAAGAAAAAAAAAGATGATAGCATGTTTTAGTATGGAATGGTATTAAATGAACTTAACAGCAAACCACCCTGCCCCTTACCAAGGAGAGGAGAAAGCCTGACGTAAATATGAAATTCTAACACTTTTGACTGCCAAAGGTTGTTTTGTGAATTGTACTTCTAATGCACATATGTGCTTCTAAAATCCCAAGCAACATATACCCTTGTAGCCCCTCCCCCCTCCTCTCTCTCTCACCCCTCCCACGTACTGTGATTTCTAGGGCTCCGGCGTACAGTAATAGCGTTGGCCGGTACTTGCGTGAGATTGGGACTGTTCACACTGTTGCCATAGAAACTCCTCAGAGATTGCCTCCTGATCTTCTTCGGAACCGGACCAGACTGGAAGGACTTATCCAGAATAGAATTGAGACCCAGATTGGAACCGGAACAGGCTTCCAGGTGAGATGGTTTCCACTTTGCCGACGACACTGCCACATTCGTGCTAGCTGGGTCTGACAGTGGGATCGGTGATGCAATAGCCAGCTTGTCTGACAGCTGGGAGGCCAATACAGATGGAGGAGAAGATACAGATACTAGAGATGTGATGGGAGAGGATGGGACGCCATGGAATGCATCTGAAGATTGCATGAAGTTCTTGAAGTTGCTTCTAAGGATAAAAACATGATAAAGCGACATTAAAAACACCACCAAGCAACTTCCGTGTACTATGGATTAAAATTATGAGTTGCTTATTCCAAGCAATAGTTTGATAAGATTGTTCTACAATAACTTCAGTAAATAAATACACAAGAATGATATAAAAGTGATGCCCCACCCACTGCCCCACCCAACTTCATCATATTCAGCGATACTATACTCACAAACTAATCAGAGAGACAGTCGTATTAACAGTCACACAATTATTTCGCTCTAAATTTCTCCGTTTCCTTGAATACTGACAGCTTTGTTCTTTTAAGGATTCATTATTTTCGCCTATAAGAGCTGCCTGTGAAGTTACAGGTGCATAACTCAAGTCTTGACACACTTAGGGCTGGGCTTAGGGTTTGGGCTTAGGCTAGGGCTTATGGCTAGGGTTTGATCGTGTGAGTTGGGCTAGGGCTAGGGCAAGTCCTGATGAGGGCTACTACAATATAAATTGTGAGAGTTGCTGATTACTTAAACTGTTCAAAAGCAAATCTGAATTGGTAGATAAAAGTACTTTGGTTATATTGTACTGGCTAGAAAAATGAGAAAATACTTTACGAGATCTAAAACCAATTTTCCCTCCCAAATGATAGAAATTGATATTAGTTCCTTTGTATTTCACTAGTCATAAAATATTTACAAAATGCATAAACGATACTATACTGGACTATTTATTACCATCCACACAGTGATGGTGACCATTGTAAAATGGTTGAAACGTTTGTGCATTTTTGTAAATATTTTATGACAATTGAAATACAAAGTATATGGAACTAATGTCTATACCTAGTGTGGTGGAGTACCCCCACATAACAGCACCACAGCACTGAACACTTATTTCCTAAAAATCGTTACTTATCAGAACATCTGAACTCATTAAAACTATTCCATTAATAAATGTTCTATTCAGTAGCACTATTCCATTAATGTATGTTCTGAACCCATTAGCACAGCACACACTTATTTGTCATCCCATCAAAGGAACACTCTTGCATCTGTTCTTTTGTCTTGTTTTCTCTCATGCTGAAGAATTGTCCGAATTACATTTAACTTCTTAATCAATTTAGCCATTGTTGTACGGGAGGTTCTGTGTAAAGCTTTAATCAGCTTAGGATACTTAAGCATTTGAACAGCAAGAACTGGTGGCAGCCTTCTCAACCTAGAGTTGCATTTTACCACACCTAGTCACAGAAGAATTTTCAAATTAGACATTGATACTAAGAAAATATCATGGAGAGAGTATGATTACCACACACTACAAGAATAAACTAAAGTTCGGTCCAATCAAGACACATAGAAAGTAACTTCCTTAAGAGCGACGTCTTCTGATGTTCTAATCTCGTCAGAGCAAACTCTCAGCTCAATGTCCTCCGTCACTGGCAGAGGCAGAGTCCGATGGAACCACCTGGGCTGGGTGGAGCAACAGGTGTTACCAGGACCACACCCAAGCCCGTCCCACAACGGGTTGTCGCCGAAAAATATCTGTCCCTCTGTGCCCGGACTTCCCGTGGCACAAGAATAATGATCGCCAACGAACGAAGGAACAAATCTAGAAGACTCAGTGTTGTTGCTGATGCAACTGCAGCTAACTGACGCGACTCTAGTCGTCTCGGAAAGTGCGGAAGCAAATGTCCATAAGTGCTTTTTCGGTTGCTCCCCGTATGTGATACTTACGCCGTCCACATAAATAGAATTGATAGTACCGTCTGACATACCTGCAAAATTACTAAAAGCGTCCGTGTATCCAAATTGATAAGCGACAACACGCCCACAAACCTGGCGGTACGGTAGATCATTGGCAGGATATTTAATAGACACGCAAATGGCTCCGGGGGACGCTATCCCGCAGCTTCTGAGCCCGTTATCATCTCGTTTCTTCAATCCGTTGGGACACGTTACGTTACTGTTGGCAAAATCCACCTGGACTAATCTCCTCCACCCACCAGCCTGACTGCCGCAAGCGAAGGTCATGTCACAATAGACTTGCACGGAGGAATTCGGAGTGGGGCGGATCCAGTAGAGCCCAGAGGGCAAGTGAGGATACAGCAGATGTATTACGAAGCAGGAAGCACCAGGATTACTTTCAGTCATGCCAAGAACGGTCTCTGATCTTGAAGTTGAAGTGGTGTTTCTGGTCAGAAGGACCACCGAGCATACAAGACCAGCAAGACTCACCATCAAGGCTAGAGCTATCGTTGCGATGCAGAGGGAGAGCTCTAGCTTGCTCCTACCTTTACCGACAGTTTCTTCACCTCCACTAACCATAGTTGCTGTGATCGTACCTGAAGTTGACGATACTGACTGTTCTCTGCAGATGACGTCTTCCACTGCTGCATAATCATACACATGGGAGTCCGTGTAAGGATTAGAATCTCGGCCAAGATTGGTACCGTAAGACGAATTCACAGTATTCCTAGTAGAAACATCTGCTATAGAAAAGTACTCCTCGGTCATTTTACAAAAGTTCCTAATAAAAAAAAATTTTTTGAATGGTATATGAAGCACAAACTCTTTCAAAATTTGCCCACATGTTGAAGAGAATGCCTGGCACATGACCACAGCATAGGAAGTGACATTTAAAACAACTGACTGCATAAGTTAACAAACATAACGAGGATTCTTTCTTGGAGGAAGGAATGGACACAGGATGAATAAGTGAAACAGAACAGAAACCTTCCGTGGCTAATGGAAGATAATTTATATTTACTATTAAATCACTGAATAAAGATGAGCACTAAGATTCACCACATGAACAACAATTCTCCTACTACTCCAGTGAAGGAAATATGTAACAGAATTTGTTAAATTATAACTTCACAATTTCTGTCTTCAGCCACCCTTGATTCATTAGATGTATTCTTTCTCTTTCACAGGCTCTCTTCTCAGTATTAAAGTATGTTTTTTTGCTGTCAACGGGGATAAAAAACAACAACGACAACTAGCTTAATGTGCAAGCGTTCTAACCACGGAGCTATGACAACTAACTTTTCCATTCTGTATTTACACTATTAAGGGGTACTGCTATACTACAGTCAACAGATCAATGGAATTTTTTTTTTTGTTCAAAATAAATTGTGTGAATGGCAGAGATACTGAGTGGCTAATGTAATGGATGCTACCAAGAAATCTTCCGTTTCTTTTTTTTTCTTTTCCTGATGAAGTCATTGATAACCTTCCTCCCCCCCCCCCAATATTCTCATTGGAGTACAAAGGCAATGTGAAAGGCAAGAAATACTGTCACCTAGCATTGAGGGTGAGTGAGCTAGCTATCAGTTAGTCCTGATGAAATAAGGAATTCTTAGAAGAGCAGAAGAACTGTAATACTCAAGAGAAGATATTATCCAACGTGAGAATGTGCGTGGCATCGCTGGTAAAGGGCTAAATGAAAAGTGAAAACAGGAAAATTATCCTCAGAAAGTGAAGTCTGTAAGTAGCGCCCTCCAACTATGTATAACCCAGAGCACTATTCATATAACTGTAATACAAACAATTTGGCTACTCGAGTGCAAGGAACAATCACAAATAAATCAAGATTAGATGAAAGTTTCTCAATCGTAATAATATCTTATTTTCATTAAACCAAATTAAAGTAATTGGTACAATCCTAAGGGAATGCAACAAGAGTAGGGGGGGAGGGGAGGGTGTCAGGGTCCCAGAGAGTTTAACAGCCAACTTTACACCTTAATTACCAACTCTAGTACAAACTACTGCAGTGAAGACTCTAGCGTAGAATAAACCACTTAATGTAATAGCAAATTTTCTCGTTCTAACAGCCAATATTGTTAATTAAAACTTAACCCGACGTTTCGACTTCTTGCCGAAGTCGAGTTTATTATATGCGCTTTGTTTGTGTTGTCAGGTACCACACCCTTCTCCGGCCATCTGCTTCTGTTCCCAACTCTCTGAGCAACAGCCCCAACACTTGTCAACGAAGCCTAAACTTTAGTCTGTCTTCTCTGACTTCAGTCCTCTTCAGGGGTCAACTGAGGTTGAACTCTCCGTGGTGATATAATAACATAATGTAAACAGCAAGATTTCTGGAGGGTAGATTACTGTCTACTATACCCTGGAGGATGATTTGCACGCAGCATGGACAGCCAGCATCCTGGAAGCTCTAAACCACTTATTGCACTCGTCAGAATAAATGGCAAGATATTTCACTCTCAGGCTTCATTTTCACGAGCCTTCACTGCAGAAATTTGTACTTGGGTTGGCTGTTCATTTCTCACTACCTACTCCAGCCCCGCCCCCATTGCTGACTCATGCCTCACTCGTGCTCCACTCCGTGTTCCTCTGACTCATTCTTAGCAGAATTTTCTCTTTTTCTGCCACACCCTTCCTCATTGGAGAGAACAGACCGTGGCTGCTTCTTGGTGGGAGACTCAGAATAGTCTGGATCACTAAGTCCTCTCTTCTATACACAAAATTAATTAATTTCAACAATTTTGAACTTACTATAGTATATGTGTCTATGTGTGTGTGTCTGTGTGTATGTGTATGTGTGTGTGTGTGTATGTGTTTGTGTATGTATGTGTGTGTGTATGTGTGTGCATGTGTATGAGTGTGTGTGTGTGTGTGTGTGTGTATGAGTGTGTACACACACATACACTGGCTGCACTCTGGAATGCAACAAACACATGTATACCAGTTCCCAATAGCTACATATATTATATCTTTACTACAGAAATCATTTTGCAATTCACCTTTCCTCTGGTTGCCATGGTTTCAACTGATTCGGTCAATCCATTGTTGTCTTTTGATATGAAGTCAGTCGCCATCTTCATCCACGACACCACACTGTTCCACACACCTCGCACATGGGCAGTAGGCTGGTGGGACACGCCTCCCACTGACTCTGCCATACAGAATAGGAGAAATAGAAGTAAGCAGCAAATAGAAGTATGATTATAAATACCAATACTAGTAATAATCATTCACAATCATCATCATCATCATAATTAAATATAATAACAACAACAATAATAATAATAGTAAACAATAATAATAGTAACAATATTAATAATAGTAGTAGTAGCAATAGCAAATAATAACAATAACACCAACCAAACCAAAACTATAACAACAACAATCATAATAATAACGACAACAACAATAATAATAATAATAATAATAATAATAATAATTATAAACATGTGTGTACTGAAGCAAGTGTCTACATACCTGACTCAGTGCTCCCGTCTGATTCACCATTCTTCCTCTCACTCACACCTTCTCCATGGAGCTTCTCAGAGTGAGCATTCAACCTCTTCTCCAGGGACACCACATTCGTGGGTTTCAAACCTGAGCATAGCAACACAACGTGTGTGTGCGCGCGCGCACGTGTGTGTGACAGTGTGATCGAACTCCCCTCCTGTGTTATTCTTATATTTAATAGACCAGGTCTTGAAGACCATGTGAAGACCAGGTCTTTGTTACATAGATATACATACAATGGAATAACAAGATACCATACAGAGAGAACCGTCCCCTAAATCTCTTTCCCCCCCCCCCCTTACCCATAATTTGATATAGTGTATTGGCTGAAGTTGAGTTCTATGATTAGCAGATAATATAATCACGTATCTGACCGCACACTGATCAGAGTGAAGTATATACTTTCATATGGATACGACAGATACGTACATCAAAGTAGTACTACATGCATTTTAAAAAAATGGGTGTGGCTAAGTACACACACAGTTTCCCACCCCCAGTGAAGAAATCCTCTACGAAACCTCATGTAACAACAAGCCCGAGTTCCCCTCAGTAAGTCCTCTAGTATAACGAAGCACATGCACACATAATTAGCAGATAATTTTCTTGCGTACTGAAGCAAAACTCTCATGAAAGCAGTTCACAGGCAGACTGTCCACATCAGGTATTAAAAACGTTTGTTTCTTATTTGTTGTTGTTAGTTCGCCGCTGTTGTTGTTTTAATTTTTTGTGCCATAGACATACATACAGGCTGTTTTTTTTTTGTTTTTTTTTTGTTTTTGTTTTTTTTTGTTTTGCAGTAGCCGATAGAGGGTTGATGTAGAGCTGGCTGTAGCTATAAGACTACTTAAGACATCACCAGAGCTTGTTTAGAAACAGAAGACCTAATGAAGCTGCAAATGTACTTTCATTCTGATACGTTGATGTTCCATCTTACAAAAAAAAATAATAATAATAAAATTAAAGCACATACTGAGCAAGAGCTACAGAATGGCACCTATGGTTTGGTAATGGTAGCCAAAGTTAAATCCTTTAACATTGTAACAAAAATCGCTCAGTTTATGAAATTATTAAACAATCGTTCAGTCATTCTTGGCTGAAATAATTATAATATTTGCAATTTTTTTTTTGTTCAAACAGCCAATATTATTAATTTAAACTTAACCCGACGTTTCGACCTCAGTTGACCCCTAAAGAGGACTTCAGCAAGAAGTCGAAACGTCAGGTTAAGTTTAAATTAACAATATTGGTTGCTAGAACGAGAAACCTTTTTTGCAATTATTATAATTATTAAACACTATGACCAGTGCTTTTTTTTTTTTTTTTTTTTTTTACCAACCTGAGAAGTGCTTGTCATCTCCTCCTTCACTAAAATCCAGGAACATATTCAGACCAGACGAGTCCTTCAGCTTCCTGTGGTGGGCTATACCAGAAACATGGAATGAAGAAGGAGTGCTCAGAGCTGACGTGCCTTGCTCCAACTCCACAAAGTCCACTTCCTGTCTGTTCTCTCTGTTGATCTCCCGTAAAGGATGGGGGGAGTTCAGCGAGAGTCCAGTGGTCTCTGGATACGGACTCTGGAGAGAAATACAACACACACTTTGAAAGATAATACAAACAGTGATAAAGGGTGTTGTTTTGTAAAGTCAGGGCCTCATTTAAGGTGGAGGGGGGGAGGGGGGGAGGGGGGAAGGAAAGGGGGCATTCCCTCCCCCTCCCAGAAAAACTCTTGCCCCTCTAGAAAAACTTTTGCTCCCCCTCAAAATCCTTTAATGACATTATGACTATGCAGTATGGAATCAGACTAACTTTTGCACATTTTTTATGTATTGCAAGTGTCTCTATACAACATGTGTCTGTGTTTTACTCTCATTGCTTCTCTAAAAATCTATCAAAGTTATTTTAGCCCCTCCTAGATTCATTTAGTATGTATGTATGTACGTATGTAAGTAGATATGTATGTATGTATGTATGTAGATATGTATGTATAGTATGTATGTATTATTTATACGTATGTATGTATATACGTGTGCATATATATGAATGTATGTATAGCACCTTTCATCTACTTTATCTTGCTATCAGGCACAAGAGTAAAAAAGTCAGTGAACCATCAACTCACACACAATCACAGTAGTGTGTACTCCAGCAATACAAGTGGACACCGTATTGTCCCAGTTGTCCCTCTACGTCAGCTACACAATGTGTGGTAGTCATTCTTTTTCAGCCAATGAAATTAAGTAATATGAAATGCTTACATACTTTGTGGAAGCTAAGGAAGTTAACTATATTAGTGCATAAGGAGTTAACTTGGTGTGTTTGTTTTGCAAGATTGAATAGCCTACAGTGGACAGTGTACAAACTTCTGTGGTTCATGTACGTACGTGTGCATCAGCTTATCAAACCATACCACACGATGCGCTAGGGACGCTGAAGCCTTTCAAGTTCATTACCATCTGTAACTTTCAGTTGCATTTTCTATATTTGGATTTGGAAGGTGTAACTAAATTCTGCTGAGTTGAGGGAAAAAAAAAGAAAAAAAAGAAGAAGCAAAATTGGGCAGAAGTTAGAGTAAACCCAGGGGTTCATTTAAGGGGGGAGGGGCAGGGGGCATTCACTTCGCTTCCTTTGAAGTCACTTTGTCCCCCCCCCCCCCCCCCCTTGAAATATTCTAAAAATTTTGTAAGCAAATTTTAAAGTTAAAAACAGAATAGTAAAGGTGATTGCAAATTCTTAAATCATATTTTATATCTACTCTAATTATCGTCTTGGTTGAAGCCTATCTCCTATTCTATGTATCTTAATTATGTATGAAAGTTGTGACACCTCTCCCCCTCTAAGATTAATTCCTAAATGAACCCCTGAAACTAGTCATAAAGTAAATAGTTGGGAAACTACATGCTTTGCAGAAGTGTCTTGACAACTGAACACAACATGGATATAATTGAAAGAAACAAATGTAATGAAATAGCTTATAACAGTGCACACAGGGCAGCACAACACCTCCAGACGTACACAAGTACAAATTCTCACAGACCAGGACTTCTTATTATGACACAAGGAAATGGTGTAACTGTAGTGCCAGACTGAGTGGGGCCTCATACCAGTAAGCCTGCTAAAAACCTTTCTTTCTTTATAGCTGTGATAACACTTGTTGTAGTAATCATACACGCCCACTTTTGGTTTTAACAAGTTACAATTAATAGTAACAGCGTAGACCGTCTTAAAGGTGATATATTACACACTTTCCTCTCTCTTCAAGCTACATTGGAACTGACCATCTTAAGTTTATTCTTGCAATACTCATGACTGTCCACACCTTCGACTAGCGAGTTGCTAGGCTGGGTTACTTTCCTCCTTCTGGTAAGGTGGCTTGGAAGCATTTCTTTTTTTCAAGTCTACAGCCTAGTGCGCCATTCAGACGAACCCATTAAAGACTGACCAAAGGCCAAGACCCAAGCAAGCGAGCGAATTTTTATTTTTTTGTCTTTCCCGCGAGGTCAAAAATAACGCACACCAATAGAACGATTCTTTACCAAATTAATCCATCGCTCTGACGCTTTTTGGGTGGGGCTATTTAGAGCCATCCCGCAGTTCTTATCAAAGAATTCTTCTGATTGGTCCCCTAGAGCCGCTAGCCCTAGCCCTTGCGCGGCGCTATAATTGGTCACGCGCGGCGCTACAACTGGTCACATGATTTGATTAACCAATGAAATGAGTTTTTTGATAAGAATAACTGCGGGACTGTAGGCTATTTACTGCATTTGCTTGCTGCTGTGGTTACTCTATCTATCCACTGCCCGAAAGTAGTTAATCGAACTCTTCGGAATGTCTTTAATCGGAAAAATAGTGTTCTTTTTTATAGTTTATTTCCTATCAGTATTTTGGGCATCCATTATGTGTTTCAAGCTCTTCCTAGATCTGATTTTCCATCCAGTGTCTTTCTTCCAGAGCCCCAAAAAACGATCGACTCCACCTCAATGTTTGCTGGATGAGTCTCTGGGGAAGCATGAATATATCAGGGCCAATGGCATCAAGTTCCATTACGTCACTGCTGGAGACAAGTCCAAGCCCTTGATGCTTCTATTGCATGGCTTTCCTGAGGTATTTAAGGTTTTGTGTACTGTGAGTGAAAGTTGTGGCAAAAGTTCTTACAATAATCTTGGACAGATACTCTTTAAGCAACTACTATGTCTTAGGTAGCAGAAAGTATTTGGTGTCTAGGGTTTCTCAATGCACTTAGCTATTTTAGGAACGACACAACTTTAACTCTACTTCATGTACTTATACCTAGCTAATTCTATTGGTAGCAATGTTGCATTTAATCAGTTTTGATAAGTTGCATAGTACTATTTGTATTTCACAAGTTAGGAATATTACAGTAGTGTAGGAAGTAGTCTGGCACAGCCAGACCCTTTACCTAACCGCTACACGGAGAAAGGGTCTATCATGCACCTTGGCTGTTCTACAACCAAGATTTTGGGTTGTGGTTAGTTAACATTTTTTTATCGTCTCCTAGGCAGCCCTCGGTGAACTGAGTGGGCATCTTACCACAAGTATACATAACGGAGCCCTCGTTCCTGAACTATCAAAGTGTTGGTGGTTGCTGCCCTTGCGCAAAATACTCTGTGGTTGTACTCAGGTCAGCTAGTCCAGCAAACCGTGGGCGCCGTAACAGTAATTAGACAACCACTGCCACATTCCTCTAGAACAGCCAAGGTACATGATTGTACCCATACCCTTTCTCCGTGTAGCGGTTAGGTAAAAGGTCTGGCTGTGCCAGACTATGTAGGAAGTGGGAGGCGAAAGCTCCGGGGGCTGGAGCCCCCCATAATTTCTCACATGAACACCTGCAAACATATGCCCTTATAGCCTAGTCTCGGCGGGGCCAGACCCTTTACCAAATGCAAAGTGAGGAAAGGGTCTGGTCAAGTGAGGGGGGTGCGCTGTACAGGACCCACGAATTATTGGGGAAATTGCAGTGTTAATCAGGACACCAAATTACCACAAAATGCGAATTAGAACCGTTTCGCTTATTGCTCTGCTCTCACAGTTCGCTTCTATCTTGGAAAATGAAGCTGAATAGAAGTTGGGAGTGACCTTGGATGAAGTATTGGAGATCCATAGACACAGTTACTTGTGTAGGCTTTGTGATATGACATTTTTGAAGATGTCAGAACTTCGCCAGAAAATAGAAGAATTGGAATATTCTTCTCTTCTTGATAAGTCACTTCTGCATAAGCAGCAACTCGCCACAGTTAATTGGAGCCAGTTAAACAGGAACTGTGAGAGCAGAGCAATAAGCGAAACGGTTCTAATTTGCGTTTTGTGGTAATTTGGTGTCCTGATTAACACCGCATTTTCCCCAGGAATTCGTGGGTCCTGTACAGCGCACCCCCCCTCACTTGACCAGACCCTTTCCTCGCTTTGCGTTTGGTAAAGGGTTTGGCCTTGTGAGACTGCTTATAGCCCACCCATACCAAAACATCTTCCTATACCACTGTTATTAATTTAGTGTACTGGTAATTCAGCTGTTAAAAGTAGCTATGTTCGATGATAAGTTGCATAGTACTATTTATATTTCATGAGTTAGGTATATTAATTTAGTGTACTAGTAATTCAGCTATTAGCTATGTTCTGTATAAGTTGCATAGTACATGTACTGTTTGTATATTAAAGGAGTATTTCAGTTGTTAAGTGCTAATATCACATGTATAGTGTGTCATGTCGCACTATAACACATTCATTGGGTAAAAGTATAGGTACTGAGTGTAGTTGTAAAAATGCTATACGACTTGCTCAAATTATATCTGTCAATGTACTCAAATTTTTTGTATCCTATTAATTACAATTTTTTATACATTTGAAATGAGATAATAAATATGTTTTAAGCATGACATGTATTCTATTTCTTTGTACATTGATAGATATACTTTTAATTGTCCATGTATGTAAGTACTTCACTTATGCCAAATAGCTATTAGGTAGACAAACAAGTTGTATTTTCACAATAGCCAAAAACTTTCATATATTTCGTTTCACTTTATTTTTAAAAAAAATGCAGTTCTGGTATTCGTGGCGGCATCAGTTGCGCGAGTTCTCCAGTGACTATCACGTGGTGGCAGTGGACCTCAGAGGGTACGGGGAAACCGATCGTCCTCCCAGGAGGCAAGACTATGCCATGTCTCACCTTCACCAGGACATCGTTGAACTTATTCCTGCACTGGGACATAGCAGCGCCATATTAGTGGCTCACGACTGGGGCGGGGTAATTGCGTGGATTGTTGCACAGAAAAACCCCGAGATCATCCAGAAGCTGATAATAATGAACTGCCCCCATCATAAAGCCATGAATAAGGCCCCTGTGAGTCAGCTGCTTAAGTCTTGGTACATCTTCATGTTTCAAGTTCCTTGGTTGCCTGAATTTATAGCAAGTCATAAAGACTTCAACTTCTTGGATGAAACTCTTCGTGGCAATCAAGGTGGAGTTGTCAACAAAGATGCGATTACATCAGAAGACATAGAAGCTTACAAGTACGTCTTCTCCCAACCTGGAGCAAGCACTGGGCCGATAAATTATTACCGTGCTATTTTCAGTACTCCACCTCCAAAGTCTAAAAAAAGTACCTTGATAGAAGTCCCCACTTTGATCCTTTGGGGTGACGATGATCGTTTCTTAGATAGCACACTGGCGGATCTAAGCAAGGATGCTGTGAAGAATGCCACTGTGAAACATATTTCCAAGTGTAGCCACTGGACCCAGCAAGACCAACCTCAGTTGGTGAACCGATATATGCGGGAATTTCTTTAGCTTGCTATTTCCTCAATGTGTTTGTTATATATAAATTGTATGGTGTTTGTACTTGTCATTGTGGGAATAATAATTCACTTTTGGCCACACAATTCATGAGAGGTGGGATATGAAATGGTATTCATAGTTTGTATTGTATAGTGCAGTATATTCTTATTACTAGCTAGCATATACATTCTGATATACATATGCACATATGTATAAAGGCCTAAGGGTGGCGCAAAAGTCTGAATATGAGACAGTTTTAACTACGATAATACCATATTGTTGGTATAGTTGTACACAGCAACAAAAAATACAAAAAATAGATTATAATATTATCTATAAATAAGCTGACTGGTACAGTGTCGTCATAAGAAGAGGCTTTTAATCTAACAACGTTCATTATGTTGCGTACAATTTTCTACTTCATTCCGATCTACTTCCTAGTGTTGTTGTGGGCCTCGCTAACCTGTCTAAAGCTTCTGGTGGACCTCATCTGTCACCCTCTACTATTCTTCCAGCGTTCCAAGAAGCGGTTGACCCCACCCCAATGTTTGCTAGATGCGTCTCTCGGGCAACACGAGTATGTCCGAGCCAACGGGATTAAGTTCCACTACGTCACTGCTGGCGACAAATCCAAACCTTTGATGCTTTTCCTCCATGGATTCCCTGAGGTAATTGTATGTTGCAGCTCTATTATTGCAGTGTGTTAAAAAATACAATGCCAGTTTGCTGGACAATTTACTGAATTGTAACATAAAACAAGGAAATGATTTCATGTAATGGATTCAACCATTTTTCTATACCTGTGTTCTCTAGTTTTGGTATTCATGGCGTCATCAGTTGCGCGAGTTCTCCAGTAACTATCACGTGGTGGCGGTGGACCTCAGAGGGTACGGGGAAACCGATCGTCCTCCCAGGAGGCAAGACTATGTCCTGTCTCATCTCTGCCAGGACATCGTTGAACTCATTCCTGCACTGGGACACAGCAGCACCATATTAGTAGCTCACGACTGGGGTGGGGCCATTGCGTGGGCAGTAACAGATAAACATCCGGAGCTGGTTTCCAAGCTGATTATTATTGACATGCCTCATCCTGTGGTATTAAATAAATTTGTCTTCAGCACTTGGTCTCAACTTTTACGATCTTGGTACATTTTTATGTTCCAAGTTCCATGGCTTGCAGAGTTTCTTATTTCCAGAAGAAATTACGGTTTCTTCAACCTTGTGTTCAGAGGCAAGAAAACTGGTGTGCGTAACAAGGATGCTTTCCCACCCGAAGCTGTTGAGGCATTCAAGTTTGTTTATTCCCAGCCTGGAGCTATTACTCCGCCCCTTAATTATTACAGATGTATATTTAGCATGTCTAATTTTAATGAGGTCAGGAAAGCAGTGAAGGTTATTGAAGTCCCTACTCTGGTAATCTGGGGTGATGAAGATCTTTTTCTGGATAGTTCTATGGCTGATGCACATAAAGACGTCGTGGCCCATCTCATTGTACGACACATTCCGAACTGTAGCCACTGGGCACAGCAAGACCAACCTGAACAAGTGAATAAATATATGAAGGAGTTTCTACAAACAGCTTTAAATTAGCTAGATATTTCTTGTTTTGTGTGTATATATTATAATAATAGCAATTTTTTGTCGTTCTAACAGCCATTAATTAAAACTTAGCCCAAAAGATGTTTTGACTTCTTGCCAATGTCCTCTTATATTATATGTATATAATATGTATACATATTTTTGTATGACCTTGCATATGACAAGGGGATGTGTATACATTAATGTTCTATTATTTAGACAATGCTGAAATACATTACAGTAAAACTTCCAAACTGAGAACAATTTTGAACCAGTGCTTTAAGTTTACAAATCCTTATGTTGTTAGCTACACAATAATTTGTGTGTGTGTGTGGGGGGGGGGGCAGGCTGAAAGTTTGCTAGATGGAGGTGATTTGCCTGTTGTGGAGTTCATTATCAGAGGTTCCACTGTATATATAATGTTAATGATCACAGTATACCCTCATTTCCCTTCCTTGTACACGGTTCAGTGTCCTCTTTGTCACCATTGACATTTCTCTTCTTATATGTAGCTATAGCTAGTGTCACTACTGTTTAACCAAACTAGTAATTCTTAGTCTGGAAATTTATAAAACATGTTTATGAGTTTGCACACTCTGTCAGCATCACCTTGGAAGATTCTAGGATGCTAAGTCAGAAGAGCAAAGTAGGCGGGAGTGTGGGCGGGGGAGGGGGAAGTGAATTAATCAGTGGCATGCATAGTAGAATTACTAGAATTTTCTTTCCTTTTAAAGTACCCCATTTTTATTATAGGTTAAATTATTATAATACTACGTAAAATTTAAAAAAATGAATATAGACATCTCAAATCAATTTGTCTAAATTTACTACAATACAAATTGGAAGTTTTAGCTTGGGGGCTTAAACAAAAAAGTCCAATATGTATTTTTAGCACCTTAATTTCTGCAATGCAAATTCAATCTGCATAACTGAAGAGTACCTTGCCGTATAATAAATAATTTGCTAATATAGCAACGACTGTAACTAAATGCAAAGATTTGAAAAAAGTGTGTAAGAATCTCCAAGTCCACAAGCCAGCAGTCCAATCAATGCAGATACAGGAAGTGCTACATGGAAGTACATTCCCTGTATAACAAATTTTCTTTATCTTTTGCAAGGTGCTGAGCACTTAATTTGAGGTTTTATATTTACACTGCCTGGATAGAGCCTTCTTTCTAACAATATAAGCCTGGTGTCTGGACCTAGGAGTTTTTCTAGCTAACGCCCTCTATACTAACTTCCCTAACAACAATTTTTTTTGTCAATTCACTTGAATACTTTACATCCTCTTTTGGGAAAAAAATAAGTAACTATAATAGCTAGCAAGCTTTCATGCCCTAAATTTTTTTTTAGAAACTCGTCAAGTTATCATGGCTTCTCTTAATCTCCTCAATATTTTCTTAGTATTAGCAGCCATAAAATTCACAGCTGCAGTTTTATTCGAAGAATTGTATAGCTTTGGACGAAATGTTGATGATTCTAAATTCTCACAAGTAGATGATGGATATGTCAGAATTTCTCTAAGTTCAGGTTTTGCCTTTTTTGACTCGAGATATTCAATCATTATTGTAAGTTTATTTAATTTTTTTGTGAGCAAGTCTATTTATCTTCTCTTCCCTGATAGGTCCACAATAATGGAATTATTTCAAGCTCACATGTTCATCTTAGCTTCCACCGCCCTCGTTTTTTTCCTACTTCAATGTCTATAATTGCTCCATTTTGGGCTGATGTAGACACAAGAAGCAATGGACAAGTGTGGTACAAAGAACATAGTCGAAATAGTGATAATTTTGAAAAAGCCAGAGAGAATGTCATGAAATATTTCTGTCTTGATCAATTCGAACCCACAATAGTCTTTACAGTTACTTGGGACAGGGTTCCATATTATTCTTTAGGATTAAAGGTAATAAATTGTTATAAACTATTATTGTTGAGAAGGTTATGTTTCTCCCCAATGACAGTAAATTATAGCTATACTACTATGTGTCTAGCATAGAAATGAAATTTTGAGCATTTACATATAACGAACCATCTGCTTTTTTTTTACTGAAGCTAATTTACTAAATGTCTTTAACTTGAAGTAACTACTTCCACTTCCATTTTATCTTCATCTCCCTATATTATTTGTTCCAACAAGACAAATAAGAATGATTCAACATTTAATGGACTACAGTTAGCATATGCAAGTTATATTTTTATCATAAATCATGTTTTGTGTAAATGCATGCAATTCATTTTCCTATACAGGAGAAAAACTTAAATTCAGTCTATTCTGAGTAAAATTTGCTTGCCTTTTTAAAATTTTGTTTTTATGACAAGACAAACTTTTTAAAACTCTCTAGCAAACTGCTAATTCCCAACTAAGTCTCTGTTTACTTAGTTACTTATATGTTAGCTAGTAGCTAGCTGTATAGTAAACACAACTGTTAGCCTATATAGCTGTACAGATTGCAAGTGTGTTATGATAGGTAATTATCTTATCTTATCTATTAGTTTTACAATACAAACTCTAGTGGAAGCTGTAGTTGGCTATTTTTCTGTAGTTCCTATGTATATAGCTACCACTGTGTTGCTCCATTCAGGCTGATTTTGATGCAAGGAGTCAATAACATTTGGTTTGGAGAAAGCAATAATCTATTAGATCAGTTGTTTACCTTTTGGTTTCCATTTTACTTACTGCTACTATGTAACTGCTACAACTCACTACATGTACAATTGATATTATAGCTTGTAGAATATTATGAGAAATTGAGACCTCTTGCAGACTACACGGAACATCATCATACTATAAATACTTTGGAGAGAAATTTTATTGCAATGGAAACATGCATTAGCGTTTATTTTTTTAACAAAACGAATGAAAGAAGTTCACTGACAATGAGTTAATAAAACACAAAAGGTTTGAACCCTCAGCGCTACTATAACACTACTAGCTATTACAAAATCATTTCTCACACTAAGTTCTACACCCACAAGTTAGTACCTATGCAGAGTTGACAGCTTCGTGTTTTCTCAAAAATTAGCCCCAAATTAAAAAAAAGTAGCACAATCAGAATAAGTTCATACCTAAATCAACAATTAATTGAAATAAACATCATTCTCAGCAAAAGTCAAAAAAATTTTTTGTTTGTATAAATAAGCGGCCCATCTCTGTAGCTAGTCGTGAGAAACTAATTCACCATTCACTTTTAATTGTTGCTGAATAATTCTGACACCTATTTCTCTACTATAAAATGACAAAGCCGTGTCTAGATAAAGTCACTATGCAGATATATTAGCTTGAATGTTTAATGTTGTAGCTGCTTTTTGCAAAATATGTGTGATTATATGATCAGTTTTTAAAGGGGGGGGGGGGGGGTGTACAGAATTTCTCCTGCCTATACTTTAGTAAATTGTAAGCCAAATTATCACCTTTGCCATTTTTGCAATGTCCACAAACTGTTGAGAAGTGTGGCTGGAGCAGGAACTACTGCTGTTGGTCATAAGTGAAGCAAAGTTGTTCCCTCATACCTCCTAGTCCCATTAGTCAGATCCACATATTTTTATTGCCTATCCATCACATGACTTGTGAGTAAGTTCGTCAAGAGCGAGATTTGGCTGAGAGTATTGTTCAAATTTTACAGAAGTCCTGACTGTGGTAATATTTTTGCAACCATAACCAAGATATCATCCGTTTGAATCGATTGAACAATTACTAAACCCTCTCGCATACACACTGAGCATTAATGACAAGTAAAAAGTAACTGAATAGTTACCACTAGATTAATCATCCCTAATTATTTCAAAGTAAGGATTTTAAATACAGAATAAAGTTTATTCACTGAAATAAATGTGGCTGTTTCGTTTGTTAGACTAACACATTCCAGAGTGTTTTAGTAAGTGATGGGATCCAGTCCTTTGCTATATTCCTCTATGCTGATGGACTCATAGAATGGACTACTGGAGATGCTTCTGGAGGAATAAATGGACTAGGAGGAAATGCAGCACATGTGGGATATGATGCTGGAGATGTTGAATGGTTTGAGAATGTACCAGGATCTGGAACTGCCAGTATCATCAATATTACTAGGACCAGTAATGTAGGAGTGAATGGAGTCTGGGCATTCCAATTGAATGACAAGGAGTCACAGTGTACAAAGTGTATGTAGCTTTGAGTTTGAGAAATCATTCAAATGTTATTATTTTTAACCTATGAGGTTTTTCTGTTACATAGACAATAGTTGAATTGACTCATTTGCTAAATAGTTGTTGTAAAAAATAAAAGTGTACAAATTTCCACCTCATTCCCCATAACACTAATTTTGCCACGGCAGTTATTTTTCCTTTCAATATGTAATGACTTCTTCATTATGTAGTAATGATTGTTACTTATTTTTATTGTTCACTTACCAGATGTAACATTCAAGTTAATTCTGAAGATGAATGAGTCTTGCCAAAGGATGGTAAGTAGAACAATAAATTGTCACTATTGGCAAATAAAATTACATTTAAATATCAAAACTATGTCATAAGTATTTAGTGGTCCACTTTTATTTATTCCTACTATTATCAAGCACAATCTGACTCTATTAGTTTAGGTCTGGAATGGTTAGAATGTAATTGCAGACACTGAAGGGACAAATATATATATATATATATATAATTATATATATATATATATATATAATATATATAATATAATATATAATATTAAATTGTACGTATTACTGTCATATATTCTTGTATCCTTTACTTGAGCAGTAGTTACTTTTTTAATTGTTTTTGTTGTCATTTATAGATTACTAGATTGAATAACATTACAACTGAAATGGCCATCACAATAGCTTGTGAGTTAATGCAACTCTGCAATTGCACATATGTACCAGACACTGCTTTCACAAAGGCAAAATTTGTCTGCATTCCTGAGTTGTCTTCATTTGTAGCATATCAAGGTCTTGTTCAAGGTAACATAAAGTTGCCCACAGACAGACTGCTGGCTTACTTGGTGCAGTGGGCTATGTCTGGTACAGTTGTATACGTTGGTGGTCACCAACTTGTTGTGCAGTCATCTTGTCCAGTAAATGAGACCATAAAAGCTATCGAATGTATCAATTCCTCTGATGGAAATATTCCTATGCAATATAATATTATGACCACTGAACTTGGGATGGAGTATACTTGGAACAGAGGATCATATTACACTCAGAAAGAATCTCCTGTATCTCTGATTTCATCCAACAATCAAGTAGAAATTCTTCACATTGCATACTCTATTGGGATATGCAGTCTCATTGTTTTATGTGTGATATCAGTTCTGATATTTGTCATTGTGCGAAAATGTAAATTTAGAAAGAAATCTTCTTCAAACCAGTAAGTAATTAAAAATAAAAACACATAATACACCTTTAAATTGCAAGAGAACTAAAGTGAATTAACTTAAACTTATAATATAAATATCTATAATATCTAAGAACTCTTAATAAACCATCAAGTTTGATCACAGAAATGTAAATTAAAAATATTTGAAAAAGCATGCCTTTTAACACTATTGGTGGAGTAGATGTCATATTTTACCAATGATGTTTCATTATAAGCCAAATGTGCCAAGAGATAAAAGTAACTTTGCATGTATAGTATTTATTGATTTATGCAAAAACATCTCAACAACTGATTGCTACAAAAGAAGTAATATAATTATCCCTGTAAGTGAGGTGACAATATGTGTTACACTGTAATGGGTAAACTTTGATGCTGAAGTTTAGCTCTTGAGTACACACGCCATCCAATTCTGTGCACTAAAGTACATTTTTCTGGAATATTATCTAGCGTTGTGACAAGCATTAGCTTAATTTCAATATTACAATGTTATTTTGTGCTTCAAACGCCCTTTTGATTGTAAAACTATAATGTATAATGCGATAGAAATAATTTTACTCATTTTTTGAAAACCTGGCTAAGAAACTTGTTAGCTCAGCTGAGGTTCTCAATGTTATTACTGGTAAAAGAGAATATTCATTGCTTTATTGCTTCCAGTGTAATATTACAACAATAAGACTAAACTATGATGCTGGGTGAGCCATTAGATGGTGTTCCAATATGTGTGTGAAAATATAGACTGCAAAACCAAAACAAAATAAAAACAAATAATAATAGTGAATATTATAGTATTAATAGTACAGTGCATAAGTTTCCCATTAAAAAATGTATGGGAAAAATTGCTGTTCACTCGTGCTATTTATCCCGAATAGCAGGGTAACTGATGAAATTTATTAAAAAAAATTTTTTTGTACTTTTCCAACTTATAAACTACTAGCTATAACAATATTTCCTTTCTATTTGTAAAATTAGATAGTATAAATTTAAGGATTGTTTATGAAGATAAATATTAGCTACAATGTAAAAATTGTAAAATATTAGATCAATTAATCTAATTAAGGGGCGAGTAATAATATTGTACCATTTAACATTTTATAAAAAATTTCTGTTTCTTTCTGAGTATTCTGATACTTCCTGTTTAGTTTTCCTTTGCCTCTTTAGCTTGTAACAAATAATCCTACTAGCTAACCTTGTAGGTTTTTGGTAAGAATTGTTCATGTACTTAAGGGTTAATATTGTTTATTGTCTTCACAGGTGTCACAATATTACTCCACAAAATAAGAATCTTAATAATCCAACACTCGACTACGATGAAAATGCTTATGAGGACATGGATTGCAGTTTGAAGCTAGAGAAGAAGGAATGCTTGAAAGTTACATTGGAGCCTTCTTCATACAACAGAAATGATCCACAAAGCAGTGGTATATATGAAGAAATACATTAAGTGCTGACTGAATCAGCATATACTTGAATTCATAGATATATATTATGTATACAGATTGTGTGTGTGTGTTTGTGTGTGTGTGTGTGTACTCATGATTTTATCTGTTGTTTTTTTCTTCAAAAATACTTGAACACATTTAGTCGTATGGCCATTTGAAAGAAAAAATAGTATAGTTTAATAGCTAATGGAGTATGTGATTAATTAGTATAACTTAAACAAATGATGTGTGAAAAATGTGTTAGTCCTCACAACCCAAAAACTTTTAGTGAGAATGTTTTGATGCTTGACAATGTAAATATTGTCATTTGTCTCATCACTTTCTAATTGATGCCCAGCTTGTAACTTAGCAACCACCTCCACATCTCACTGTATGACACATTCTGAACTGTAGCCACTGGGCACAGCAAAACTAACCTGAACAAATGAACTAATATTATGAAGGAGTTCTTACTCAGTTTTTGTTTCTTTTGTGTAGACGCGTGTGTGTGTGCGTATATATTAGCTATAAGTATGTATATTTAGGAGCAAGGGGTAGCATCTGTTACTGTCTTGTTAGTAGTTACATTACTGCTAGTGTTTTCAATAATCACATTATAACCTCAATGCCATTTCCAATATTATATATAATATCTAATTATATGTATAAATAATTTGGCAATCAGGTAGAATTTGTTGGCATTATATGGCTAATTGCTGTCAGTCTCATTCTGGCTCTTACTGGATATGAAGTTAGATGTATCCATTTGCCTTTTGACTTAGCAGCCTAGAAATTCCGAACTCTTGAACATGTTATAATAATCCATATAATATATATAATTATTATATATATATACGTATAGTTAGCTACATGTTGAGGACACAAGCTAATAGTTTTATTGTGAGGAACCATGTTGTGTTGTATATCAGAAGTAAAGAAACTTTTTTTTGTACGCAATAGCTAATAATTGTTTGTGCTGAGTTTTGGGTTGTTTCATTTTTGTGTTGCCCTGTGCATATTTGAAGGGCTGGGTTTAACTCACTGCCCTGTGGCCAGGTACACCACTCATGTGTAGTTCTATCTGAAATTTCGATTTCAGGCACTTTTTATGGTGACTAGGTTTACAGTTGCTATTCATTTTGAACGCTTATTAGCTACCTCGTATTAGCTGCACATTGTTACACAAATACTATATCATATTATATATCTATAGCTATCAGTAGCTTCATTGTAAGGAATTAGAAAATTATTGGTTATGTGCAGGGTTATTTCAATCACTCATTTCCAGTTATCCCCGGCAGCTAAATAAATCAAACTCATAAAGCATAAGCACATGTTAGTGCTAGAGAAATACAATAGTTTATATTCTTTTTGACAGCGTATAGGTGTCGAAACATCTGATATTATATGCTAGTGATTAAGTCAGGGGTTTCTTAATTATTATACAACAGTGAGGATTATGTAAATATATAATAATTATCCGGTGACAACCTCCATGCTGTTCCAATATGCATTTTCATTCCCCTGTCATAATAGACATTTCTCTTCATCATTAAAAAATAATTTACTGCAAACTTCAGATGGCACTTGGCGAAGCATCTACTTTAAGATGAACACAACACTACTTACAGCCAGTACGGTTAATAGCTATACTTATTGTGGGTAAAGAATGCTACATGAGAATACCTGCTACAGGGAAACCAGATTGATGGCTTTGAATTATCTGTTCAACATCCTCTTTAGAATATAGCTATGCTGAATTTGGGAGATAATCCAAACGAAATAAAACAATAGAGCTACAACATTTAGCTAATGCTGAAATGGAGCACTCTATCAAACTTTTTCTTGTATTGATAAGCCTAAAATTTTCACTAGCCATTTTATTGAAAGATTTTTATAGTTTTGGATCAACTACTAGTGACTTCACACTCCCAAATACCGATGATGTAGCTGCTGAGGTTACACTAGGCTCAAATTTTTCATTCTTTGGAAATAATCTTTCCATCTTTCACGTAAGTTTCTTTTTAGTTGTATTGCTATGTGCCTAGCTACCTTCTCCTGAATAGGTTAGCAATAATGGAATCATTTCAAGCCCCGTCTTTCCAGATTATGTTAGTTTCAACCCTCCACTATTTCCCATTCTGTCAAGATAGTCAGTTGCTCCATTTTTGGCAGATGTTGACACCAGTAGAAATGGACGTGTGTGGCATGGAGAATACAGCGAAGATAATGAAAAATTCAAAAAGGCCAGAGAGGACATTAAGAATTACTTCTGTCTTGATCAATTTGAACCCACTGCAGTCATTGTGGTTACTTGGGATAGGGTTCCATATTTTCACAGAGGACTAAAGGTAATGATGAATGGTTCATTTTTTTCCAATTAGCAGCAAAACTCATTAAAAGGAGTGTGTAAAAGTAAATTCTACCTTAAGAGAGTGAAAAAGATTTAAAAAAAGAAAAGAAAAGTAGGGTGCTTCATGTTGAGTAATATAGCAAACAGTAAAAATTAAAAAGGAGGTGGGGGGGGGGGGGGGGGAATAAGAAGTAAAATACACCCGGTTTTGTGTACATTAGCTTAGCAAACTTTATGAGATCATATTGTATTGTAAGATTGTTTTGGTTCTAGTATGTAAACAGATGAGACTTTCTTGCTGTGAATGAGAAATTGTTAGTGTGTTGTGTGAATGATAAGGCACAGTATTAGGCAAAACTTTCTAGCTCTAAATCCCAAATCTTGAGTTTACTTATTGATATCTAATAATGAAATAATAACTCTCTCTGCAGCAGATATCCAGTGGCTTATACAACTGATGCATTGTTACATGCAGCATAATTACGAACTTAAATTAATTAATACTGCCTTACAGCTAGCTTTGTAGCTATAACATATTAAATTGGTGTCCCATTTTATCCAACTATACTCTTGACCTTGAGATAATGAGCTATAATGAATAAATGATCAAAACATTAATAATTAACATTCATGGCCATACTTGAAAATTAAGAGCTAGTTCTCTTTTTTTTTTTGTTTTTTGTTTTTTTGTCTTATTAGAGTTAACTTTCAAATGCTAGGCATAATTTACAGTCATATTTAGCTATTTAATATTATAATTAACATTTTTGATGGCTAATTTTGTTGCTTTATAGACCAACACATTCCAGTGTATTTTAGTAAGTGATGGGATCCAGTCCTTTGCTATCTTCCTCTATGCTGATGGACTCATGAAATGGACTACTGGAGATGCTTCTGGAGGAAAAAATGGACTAGGAGGAAATGCAGCACATGTGGGATATGATGCTGGAGATGGTGAATCGTTTGAGAATGTACCAGGATCTGGAACTGCCAGTATCATCAATATTACTAGGACCAGTAATGTAGGAGTGAATGGAGTCTGGGCATTCCAACTGAATGACAAGGAGTCACAGTGTACAAAGTGTAAGTTTATAAATTGAAGAAAACCCTTTATTAACACATAATTATCATAAATTAATTCAGTCTTATGAAGATTATATAACATTAGCTATAACTGTATACTTGACAATACAGCCAACTGAATTGCTACAAGTAAAATGACCATAGCTACTAATCCATGTGTGTGTGTACGTATATGTGTGTGTGTGTGTGTGTGTGTGTGTGTGTGTGTGTGTGTGTGTGTACGTGTGTGGTGTATGTATGCTTATGTGTGTGTACATGTACACCAAATAAATTACCAATCACTGACATGATACTTGTGGCACGTACCACTATTTAAATTTTATTTACATGTTTGATGTCCCTTTCAAGTTAATTCTAAAGCTGAATGAGTTTTGCCAAAGGATGGTAAGTAAAATTATTAAGTGTCAATGGAAAGGAAAATTGTATTTCAATACCTGCTAGATTGACAGATTGGATAATATTACAACTGAAATGGCCACCACAATAGATCGTGAGTTAATTCAATTCTGCAATTGCACATACGTACCAGACACTGCCGTCAAAAATGGAAAATTTGTCTGCATTCCTGAGTTGCCTTCATTTCTAGCATATCAAGGTCTTGTTCAAGGTAACATAAAGTTGCCCACAGACAGACTGCTGGCTTACTTGGTGCAGTGGGCAATGTATGGTACAGTTGTATACGTTGGTGGTCACCAGCTTGTTGTGCAGTCATCTTGTCCAGTAAATGGGACCATAAAAGCTATTGAATGTATTGATTCTTTTGATAGAGGCACATATTACACTCAGAAGGAATCTCTTGTATCTCTGATTTCATCCAACAATCAAGTAGGAATTCTTCACATTGCATACTCTATTGGGATATGCAGTCTCATCATTTTACTTGCGATAACAACTGCTCTTATATTTATCATCACCAGAAAATATGAATTGAAAAAGAAATCTTCCTCAAATCAGTGAGTATTAAAAAAAAGAAGCAAACAATACACCATTAAATTAAAAAATAACTGAAGCAAAAATTCAAATTTTTAATATAAATAGCTATAATAGCAATTGACCTCTTCAGGCATGCTAACAAGTCACTGAAATTCAAATCCATGAAAGCATGCCTTCTAACATTATTGGTAAGGAAGTGTCACACTTACTGATGCTGACTTTCATTGACTATGAGCCAAATATGCCAAGAGATAGAAGTAATTGTAAGAGTACTTGTACATAACTTCTTTTCAACAAGTGAATACTGCAGAAGTGAATATTTAGCTACTTATCATAAAATGTGTCATTGTATCTATAAAGTGGTAGCTAGCTGTCGTTTATAGCTATGGTCTGACAGTGTATTATGGTATTAACTGTAGCTTATGTGTGTTACACTGTCACTGTTAAGCTTTATTGTCTTCACAGGTGTCATGATATTGCTTCAGAAAATGGGAAATTTAATGCCTCCTCGCTCGACTATGATGAAAATGATTACGAGGACATGGATTGCAATGTGAAGCTAGAGAAGAATCAATGCACTGAGGTTATATTGGAATCTTCATTATGTGATCAAGAATATTCACAGAGCAGTGGGATATATGAAGAAATACATTAAACACTTCATGACCTGACCGAATATGTAGACATGTTTCATGATAGTATTGTGTGCTCATAATTTCATTTGATGTTTACTTGGAACACATTTAGCTTTAATAGATAAAACGTTGTGTGAGGAAATGAGTTATACTTACCACTTCAAAAAGCTTCAGACTTATGTGCATAGAATTTTATACAATACTTCATAATGTAAAGGTCGTCACACCACTTTTCTAATCGATGCCCAGCTCGCAACTTAGCAACCGCCTAAAGTCTCAAACAACCTTGGGGATGGCCGCCGAGGTAAGTTGTTAAATTCATTTCTCAGTACCTGTGAGGTAGACTCTATTTATCTTTAAGAAAAAAGTGGTGCTGACAGAGGTCCTACCTCAAAAGGGTATTGTATTCAGAGAAGAATCCCCAGAATTGGTAAGTGATCATACAATTCGCAGCTAGTTGGCTAGCTAGAATTTTGAACAAATTGGCTCTTGTTATAGGTTATGTGCAAGCCAAAAATTTTACCATTGAAGTCAGTAACTTTGGAAAAGCTGGAGAAAATGCAGCAAGAGGTACAGTGCTTATATTCATATAATTAACTAGCTACGTATTCTGCAAATAGGCTCGGAATATCCAGAATGTGCCCGAGATAGAAGTCACTGCGCCCCCTGGAGAAGATGTAGAAACATCTGGAGATGATTCAGCATAAATTCATTTTTCATTTGCATTGTTTTTACATATAAATTAAATGCTTGAAATAGCAAGAGAAATTTTAATTTAAAGCTCCGCCCATTCACATACGGTTACAGATAAAGGTCCCGGTGTAACGAAAAAGAGGTATGGCATCGAGGTTTGGAGAGGCCAGTTTCTTCTTCCGCCTACAGATTTATGGATTCATTCTTCTGTGGACGCTAGTGACGTGCTTGAAACTTTTCTTCGATTTCGTCCGCCATCCGCTGCTGTTCTTCAAGCGTCCGGAAAGAAGGCTGACCCCGCCCAAGTGCATGCTTGATGAGTCCCTTGGAAAACACGAGTATATCCGTGCTAACGGGATCAAGTTCCACTGTGTAACTTCTGGCGACAAGTCCAAACCTTTGATGCTATTCCTCCATGGATTCCCTGAGGTTTGTCATACATGCATAGTTTTATTCAAGGGGACTCAAATATAGAGCAAGCTTAGTGTACAGGAAAAAATTAGCACTTCTGATTTGTTGTTTAGGTGGATTGTAGTGACATTTCCGAAATGGTAAAGATTGAAGTGGGTGTGGTCAACAATAAATTTAGTTGGGAAGCAGATTGAGTGTGGTTGCCTAAAGTGGGTGTAATTTATTAGACGTGGGAGTGGGAGTGATTGCGATGACTGGAAGTGAGGGTGGTAGTTGCCATGGCCAAATGTAGGCAATGGGTGTGGCCATATAAGAAAAATGGGTGTGGTCAGATAAGACCGGATATGGGTTCATTATCTAAGATCGAGTTATCTAGGGCTCACAACTTCCATGCATAATTAAGATGGAAGAGAATGTGGGCGGAAAAGAGTAGTTCCCATACACTTTCCCTGGTATGGTAGTTAGCAGTTGGTAAAGGGTCACTTTATTCCAGCTTTTCAGTAAGTTAGGTAGCTATGCCAAAATACTGAAGCAACATACCAAAGCTACCACTGGAAGTTGAAACTCTGTACATGTATGCATACATCTTGCGTACATACATACATGCATGCAACTTCCAGGCTATTAGACCACACCCCTAATGTTATAGTTTGTAATGAAAATGATGGATTTGCCTGTGCTGGCAGTTCTCAGAATCCTTTGAAGGTCGTTATCTGACCTTATCAGATGAGCTAGGTTGTCTAACAATGGGCCCATCAGTTACAACTGCCTCTTTTGTTTGCTGTATGTACCAAGATCATGAGCATGCACACTCAGCAATACCAGTTTGAAGTTATTGTGTTTCTTACTCTATATGCCACCACCTGGAATGCTAACCAGTTAGTCAGGTGACCTTATGAACGTGGCGCTTGTACTGTATACGAATTTATCATCCTGGGAACGATAAACATGTTAATCAATTCTGTGGTATTGAGGTAAACAAACCTACGGCAATGTGTGCTAACATGTTATTATAATTCTCGAACATGTTATTATAATTCTCGAACATTATCGTTCTGTCCTTTCTATCTGTACTGCTCCAATGGTTCTCATTGTCCCCATTCCATGTCTGTCGTAATAGTTCCAGTACATATTGATAGTAGACGTACCACCATAGTGAGAATCTGCCCAGTACTGTTTTATTAGGATTTTTTTTTTTGCTTGCAGTAATTTACAATGGGGTATAGTGGAAGCACACTTCCTCCTGCTATTCTAACTTTCATAATGTCCTCTGTACGGAGGAGGGAAGGGGTGGATGTACATACACACATACATACATACATACATACATACATACACACACACTTACATACATCACAGTGAAATCTGTAGCTGAGGTATTTTCATCAAAATAATCAAAATAAACACTTCATATACCAACTAATAAATCAAATGTATCATTCTAGTATGGTTTTGATTTTAAGCAAACCCAACTTACCTCCTCCCCCTTTCCAACCCCATCTCTCTCTCTCTCTCAAAAAAAAAAAAAATCTTGTATGACAGTGTTATCCTTCCTGTAGTTCTGGTATTCGTGGCGTCATCAGATTCGAGAGTTCTCCGGCGACTATCACGTGGTGGCAGTTGACCTCAGAGGGTACGGGGACACCGAGAGCCCCCCTAATACGCTGGACTACATTCTGGCACATCTCCGCCAGGACATTGTGGAGCTGATCCCAGCACTTGGGCATAGCAACGCCACTCTGGTCGCTCACGATTGGGGCGGGGTGATTGCGTGGGAGGTGGCTCACAGGCGTCCTGAGTTGGTCGAGAAGTTGGTGGTCCTCAACGTCCCGCACGCTCGTGTTTTCAAGAGGACTATCCTCGGGACTTGGACCCAGAAGATGAAATCCTGGTACATGTTTCTATTCCAGGTTCCACGTCTTCCGGAGTTCATAATATCTCGGAGAAATTACGGGTATTTTAGTGCGATCTTCCGAGGCAAGAAAGCCGGTGTTCGCAACCGAGATGGTTTTTCTCAAGAAGACGTGGATGCCTACAAGTACGTCTTTTCTCAGCCGGGAGCTCTGACTGGACCTATAAACTACATCAGATGCATGTTCACTAATTTTGCAACTCACGAAGACAAAGCTCTCTCTAGAAAGAAAGTAGAAGTACCCACTCTCATCTTGTGGGGAGATGATGACTTGTTCCTGGAGAGCTGCATGGCGGACGCTCATGGAGATCTGGTGACTGATCTTGCAGTGAAGCATATCCCCAAGTGCAGCCACTGGGCCCAGCAAGACAACTTTGAATTAGTCAACCAATACATCAGAGACTTCTTATAATTCAATCTAGTTTTTTTTTTTGTGTGTGGATGATAAACTGAACAGATTCTTGCTATTGCTGTGTCAATTTTTTTTTGTTGTTGTTTGTTGTGATTGTTTCCCTATAAACAATAATAATAATAGCTAATACAATGAAAAGTTTTAGTTTGTCTATTGTAGTATAAACATTTAATCCAGTTTTCTGTTTATGCAGCTAATAACCCCAGGCTAACATTTAGTGGAAGTCTCAGAAGTTGGGTTCAGTTGTAATATGAAGCTGTTGCCTAGTATATACATAGCTATAAGCAACGAATATGGCTGAATGTAAACAACAACAATAATATAACAATAATAACAACAGTGTACCGACTGGAATAGCGCATATCACACGCGACATAAAGACAAATAAATAGTACTGAACTATGAACTATGAACTACTACTTCCTCTAATGGAAAGTAATGCAGCCAATTCTGAAGTCAGGACAGCTTTGAGGGAAAACCCCTATTCATTTACAATGACTACAGTGCTTGTTATAGTTTTGTATAACAAGTGAGAATAATATACTTGTACTTGCTATTCTTATATGAGTGTGTATCATTGGTGTGTGTGTGTGTGTGTGTATCATTGGTGTGTGTGTATAATTGGTGTGTGTGTGTGTGTGTATGTGTGTGTTGTGTCCGCATGTGTGTGTATGTTTTAAATGAGTCCCACAGTGTCCACCCACCCTCATTTAGTTTACTCTACACTTTGGGGGGGAAATGTTAATTAATACATACCCTTTATTGCCGTAACACTTGCCCTCAACTACCATAATAAGTATTATCACTTCCCTGATGATAATCAGTTGCAATCAATCACAAAAGCAGCTGTTCAGTTTCATTATCCAGTTCTATTAAGTGACCTATTTCAGTCTCCCTCATATCTCTAGTCCCTTCAGTATTCTGCACAGCTAGTCTGGTAAAAATTGATAGGTCTTTGTCAATGGACAGAATCATTCACATAGAAGTGTTTGCAGCCGTGGTAATTGGCTTGGCAGTCGTAGCCATGGCCTCCTATGCCGTCATGATCTGTCTGATAGTTGGAGAATCTCGAAGAAAAGGAGCCATCATTTCAAAACTGAAGGTAGCTCTCTCAGAATTGAAGCAGAGGCAGCAAAAGCTAGAGCAGGACTTGGAAAAGTACAGATATCAGACAATCTCAGCTGAAAAGTTGAAGAATCAACAGCTGGCGGTGAAAGCTGTTGCAGGTCAGGGTGACCTGCGAACTGAAAGTATGGTTTCACAAACAAAAGATACTGTTCCTCAAAGGAAAGATGCTACGCAGCAAACAGATATGGCAGAGACACCACAACAAACAAAGACTAAGGCAACTCTCCAGCAAATGGTTGATCGCGAACTAGAACAGATCATGGAAGATATTGTATGTTCACAACAGAACAACGATGGCAGTGAGGATTACGCGGAGTGTGGTGATGATTACGTGGAGTGTGGTGGCGGCTACGTTATAAATGACAGGATAGCGCCACCGTGGCAGGGTGCTAATGATGATGTGTATGACTATGCAGACTGTGACAACGGTGTTTGCTCCCCTAACACCATTCCTGTGGAGTCTTCTGCAGGATGGAGTTATCCAGTAGTTGGTGATGTCAAACTAACGGCAGAAATCTCGACGACCGATAATGTTGCTTACGAGTCTGTGAAAAACCATCCTCATGGATCATTTTGATTTTTAATAACCACCTCTTCACATTTTTTTTTTTGAACTCTTAAGTGCTGTTGTCTGTTCGTGTAAAAAGATATGCATCTTCTTATACTTATAGAGAAACACAACTGTTTACAGTATATATTCTTCTCAAAAGCATTACCCTCAATGAGCGTAACAGCATGCTGTTGTTTATATCATAACTACAAATACTCAGATGCATTATAGTGAATGCCTAGTTTTATTTTGTGAACTTCTGTAGTGACTAGTTTTAAAACAATATTTCTGAGAGTTCTGGTGTTGGTACACAATATCCCAGATATGTAGCTTGTGAAATTGTATTGTCTGGAAAGTACATAAACAATGTAAATGTAATAATAGCAGGTTACCTGTTGGATTGCACAGATCGCAGCTAGATAAGATGAGCTAGGGTTGCTGAGATATTATCAATTGTATGAAATGACACAGATGTAAACATCCCACAAATAGCAGGGGATGATATAAAAGATGTGTAGCATTGTCACTCGGAGCTATCAGAATGCGTATACTGCACATATTAAAAATGAGTAATTTTCCCAATGACACACATTCATTAAAATGTGCAAGATTTCCTACTTGTGAGACTCTTTCTGTTAACCCACCAGCTGCCAATCAATCAATCTTCAGACAACCTGTCACTATTCTCAGAGATGCTATCATTCTATGCCTGTCTGTCCCCGACATAAACAAACTTTAAAGTCCCATGCATAAAAAAAAAAAAAAAATTATATATGTAATATATAAATAATACTTATTACATTAGTCAGAGTGTGATATGGCGAAATATTTCACAAGCAGGCTAATTTATTTTCAAGACTGGCCGAGTGAAAATAAAGCCTGTGAGTGAAATATCTTGCCATAACACTCTGACAAGTGTAATAAGTGGTTTATTCCACACTAGATATCTTCACTGCCATAGTTAGTACTAGAGGAAGGGTAACTCACAACCATAAAGTTGGTTGTAGGGGCTACCCACACCCCCACCTGTTGAGCAGGGTAAAGAGTGGGGTACACCAGAGAAAGGTAGCTGTAAAACCGAGAAAATTGAAAAGTTTGGCTGGTTGCTATGGGTAATGAGCTTGCTCAGTATAGCTGAAATAACAGCGTGAAATATCGTGAGTTATTTCACGAGTCATGTACCTAAAAATATCATTGTGAAGATATCTAGGGTGGAATACATATATATATACTCAACCTGTTATATTTCATATAATATGAAGTATGGCCTCTAATTCCAACCCTTACTACAGTATGATCCAACTGTTGATGTCTCTCTGTGTATGCTCTGAGCGTGTGCAGGTGGTGTTAGCATGGTTACATAACATCTGTTAACCTGTGGCACACATGCAAGGTCATTGGCACAGCCCGTTGTTTACCATGAACTAATGCTTCACCAATTAAAACATTAATTAGCAGCAATAATTCCATAATTACTGTCTTATATCATAGTGAAAGGAAAACGACTTTGAGTTTTGCACCATTGATTGCTAATCACAACACAACCCACCAAACTGGTCAAACTACGTTTAACTAGTTTCAATGTCCACACGAATGTTCATGGCCGCAAGTTCGGCGACGAGGTACCGGAACACGTACGGGACGGACACGACTTCGATGTGGCCGCCATCTGGGCACGCCAGGCAGTGCCACTCGGACGTGCCCGGGAGGTTGGTGGGACTGACATTCTCCAGGAGTGGGGACAGCATGCTCCCACATGACTTACAAATACGACTCTAGGAAGAAACAACAACACGTGATGACAATCATGACCACGCACACACACACACACACACACACACACACACACACACACACACCACACACACTTGATAAATTATTGTATTAGTTAATAACCATTTATATCCATAGGTCAATTACATGTGTTCGGGTGTTCATATTTTCCAGTATATCTAAAGTGAACATTGTATTACAAAGGTGAACTCGTTCACTGAACAGGAGTGCGTTTGTGCGAATGACCCATTCTTTTTATTTTGGAGAGGGTAAACGAAACAAGAAAAATAAACAAACAAACAAACACACAAAAACAACAACAACAGCAGCAACAACAACAAAATAACACACACCACAACACAAGAACTAAGAAAACCATGGCAAAATAATATGTCAAAAGTTCTCCTTTAAAATGATTCTTTAAACTTTAAATTTCTATGCTGTTAGCTATAGTATCTTTGAAAAAGTTTCCATTTTGGTACTGGTCATCAGCTTTTACTAGATTTATTCACCTCATTAAGTGCCAGTTTGAAAACTGCAGTACTCGTGTGAGATGATAAATGGCCAACAAATCAACAACAACAACAAAAAATTACAAAGAAAAAATAGTCTGGTACTATCTCTCACTCTCTTGTCAGTTTGCATGTAATGGGGCACATCAAGTGAGGGAAATCAAATAACTTACATAACTTACAATCAATCTCTTAAAATGGTTAGTAATTATAAACATAATATTAGATGTATTCTCTCTCTTTCACAGGCTTTTTAAAACAATACAGATTAAATTATTAGGTCGCCGCCGGGAATTGAACCCAGGACCGCCTCGCTTGCTTAACGCACAAGCACTCTGCCACTGAGCTATGACAACCAGCCCGCAAACAAACACTCCAATTCTATATTTAGGTCGAGAAAGAAGTTGTGAGTGATAAAAATAATATTATTGTTAGGAATATAATTAAGAATTCTCTGAATTATGTTCATTCTGGAAAAGGTTGGACCACACCCATTAAACAAAAATACAAGAACGAGCAACTCTTACAAATGAGCGATCTGAACAGTTGAGGAGTCTGTCCTGAAGCAGAAAGGAGCTGCCGTGAGCTAGCAGAGAGTCCCTCTCCATCTCCCCGAACCTTATGCCTCCGGCTCTCCTCCGACCCTTTACCGGTTGGTGCGTGAGGATATCGATGGGTCCAGTCGTGCGTACTTGGAACTTGTCTGAAACCATGTGCCTTAGGCGCTGATAGTAAACCACGCCCATAAATATGTCCGCCTTAAACTCCCTGCCGTCTGTACCACTGTAGAGTCTTTCGTTGCCGTAGTAGTTGTAGCCGGCTACATGGAGACAGGAATGGGAGAAGTGGGAACAAAGAAAAGTGACAAGGGAGAGGGAAATGGAGGGGGAGGGAAGGAAGATTGCGTAATAATTAATTAATATTACTAACAGCCTTATGTCATTATAAACAAGCAAACAAACCATGAAAAGGTCAATACTATAAACTACATTGTGCGGTTAAGAAGAATTATATCATTTTCTGAGGTGCTCCGCCCACAATTGTAAGAACTAAGTAAGATGGTTAAGTACATGAAATACTTAAAGACATGCTCAATTTCACTTAAGAATATCTACAGGGCAAGATAAGGACTAAATCCACATTCCAATTTACTGAACAACCCAATCCACATTCCAATTTACTGAACAACCCAATCCACATTCCAATTTACTGAACAACCCAATCCACATTCCAATTTACTGAACAACCCAATCCACATTCCAATTTACTGAACAACCCAATCCACATTCCAATTTACTGAACAACCCAATCCACATTCCAATTTACTGAACAACCCAATCCACATTCCAATTTACTGTAATTATCTAATAATTATTATTTTATGCTGTACTTGATAGTCTCTCTTTGCATGTCTATTGTGTGACCCAGAAATATTAATAGTGAACGGATGGCTCTTCTTCCTGACCACCCTTTACCCTCCATAACACACGAACACACAAAATACAGACACAAATAAATTCATTTACACATGCACACACACACACATAGTTAACTATATATTTTGGTACTTTACCATGAACTAGAAGTTTTCCGAAGTGTTTAATTGCCGGGTTGTCCTCGGAGAATGTAAACGGAGTGCAATCATGACACATGCCGTGCAGAGCTCCGGATTTACCCGCCATAGTCTCTATCATCATACCTGGAGGGCAAACACACACACACACACACACACACACACACACACACACAAACACACATGCAGAATATTTTGGAATACTCTTGATCATTATTATTATTATCTCAAATGGAATGCTAGCTATGGTAAGGTAAACCTCCTCCCTGTATGTCACAGCTAAGTATAATAACTATGTATATATCTGAAACAGTAACACCGATGTTGTTCACTCCCAATATAAACACAGTCCCCAGTCAAAGCACTTCCCAAAATGTATGCCTCAAATTCATGTTTCTGTACTTGTATGCATGTAACCATGGTTACCTATGGTCATTCTAGAAGGAAAGCCATGGGGGTTGAAGATGATGTCCGGTACCATTCCTGACTCTGTGAATGGCATGTTCTCCACCGGCCACTTCTGACTGAAACAAAAACATGTAAACAAATCAATTCAACAACAAAAAATGAACAACAACAACAACAACAACTAAAACCTTCAAACCTCCAGGTCACTCCAACAATTCAACTTTTGTTTTTGTTTTTGTGTGTACTCTGTTAGATTAAAGTACATACACAGACTGCTGTTTATATTGCTGAAACTATCTTTGATCGAATCTATTGGTGCCATACCCAATTATTTTCGCCACACCAAATAAGGCCATTAGCAAATAAATGTTTGTAGAAATTCCTATCAACATTGAAACTGTGCACTCACACTCCACTAGATCAATGCTACATAAACTATAAGCACAACAGGCTTATCTATATAAATGAAATATAATTACACAAGGATTATTTATCTAACAGCTGACATCAGAGTGATTATACACATGATAATAAACAGTAAACAACTAGCTGAGGGAATTCTGTGAGCTAGTTCTACTATTGTTGCTGCCATTCCTTATGAGTCTCACCTGCAGATTCCTTTCTGACCAGCACGACTGGCAAACTTATCTCCGATCACAGGATTCCTCTGTAGACACAAACAAAGAAACAAACAACAACAAAACAGCCACTCTCACCTCCCACAAACTAATTCTGTCTTCTCTCTCCTCTAACCCCACCCCGTTCCTGCCTGCTCCCTGCATGCCCCGCCCCTTGTCCCCCTGCATGCCCCGCCCCTTGCACTCACATTTAGTCGTAGCTTAATAAACGCCTTCTGAAGATGTTCTTCTCCGTTCTCACCACCAAGGATGTTGATCTGAAACAAACACACCACATGATTAGTAACACTTTTCAAGAGACTGTTTTCTGGAGCTCAGAATGAAGTAATTCTTAAAAATGGGTGGAGCTAACATCGCACCTGGTCCACGTAGGCTGGTTCATTGCTGTGGTAGTAGACGACCTTCACTTTACCAGATGTCTCATTGAAATAACTACACAGAGAAAAATATGTATAAGTTTATAGAAATATAATAATATGCATACTTCATGTTGTTTTACCAAGACGGTTAATTATACCTTAATAAGAAGACTTCACAGAAAACAACAAAAACTATCACTACAAATTAAGTTCACACCAAACATAAAAGCCACCATTGACATGTGTAGCTGATGGAAGACTAGAGTAAACCTGGTCAGTGAGTGAGTGTCTGTATGTGTCCGTATGTGTGTGTGTGTGTGTGTGTGTGTGTGTGTGTGTGTGTGTGTGACCTGTAGTACGGATCTCCATCTGTTAGGTATGTGCCAATGCTGGGGAAACCGTCCAACTCCAGAGAACCTGACACCACTGCTTTCTCTGTTGCTGAGCTACCTGAAATACACACAGACACGCTCACACACATACATCATACATGCATGTCTGTGTGTGTGTGTGTGTGTGTTTGTATAAGCATGCAGTAAACGAATCCCCTTCCTGCTGTTCTAATAAACCCACTCTTAGCACAATGTGGGCGGGGCTAAGCCAATTGAGCCACACCCATTACGAACTTACCAAATCTCAGTTCAACTCTCCCTCTCTCTGCACCAACTTTAGTCAAGTTCACATACTGAAAAAAAAAATATATATATATATTATATATATATAATATATATAATTATATATTATATTCATATTATATAAAATTAAAATAAATAACAACAAAAACAAACAAACAAAGAATAACAACACAAAATAAAGCTATAACTTTGACACCTCAGCTTGTTAACTCACATCTGTCTTGTAAATGGAAGCATGTGCGAATCCTCTCTCCACCGACGCCTTGTTGAGTATCATAGCGTCTTCCATATCATAGCCCTGACAGAGGAAACAAACACACACATACATACATACACACGCACACATAGACATACATACACACACATATACACATACACACACACATACATACACACACACACACACATACACAGAGGACTGGTAATTCCTTCCATACAATAACAACTACATCATGTTTGTTAACGCATATATGTAATGTGTGGGTGGATCGTTGAGCGAGTATGGACCAAATGCAATTTAGTTTGTACTTGAGAATAAAATGATGCATCATGTGTCGGATGTTTCACGTAAACACGAGTACATCTGTCAGTGTGTGCATGTCACATGTGCATACCATAATGTAGTGTTCATGCTGTCACATGTGCCTGTCACATGACAATGTGTCTCACTCACAGTGTAAGATATGACGGCCACAATGGCGTTGGTCCCCAACGGGTACTCGTCTATTTCATAATGGTCGTATGTCATGGGACGTACTATCGGGACCTGCGGAGTCTAACGCAATACGAATGACAATCAAGACCACAAGCAAATATAAATATATAACCAATATCCAATAAACAAACTTCTTTTCAAGACTGCAATAAATTCTTAAATGTCATAACATTAGCGTATATATATATACTTTTATTAGATCAATGAAATGGAGAAGTAGTTGTACTTCTAAGATACAGTTTTTTCCCCTCAGGGCAACCACAGGCTAGCTCTTACGGAACTCAATGCTAACTCTCACGCTGTCACGTTCTACTGAACCTCTTAAATGACAAGAAATGGTACTTACAGCAAATGCTTAGTAATATATTTAGTCTTAGAGTAATGAAGCAATGGGCACTGTATGCCCAACAAGGGTAATTTAAGCAGCGTAAAGTAAATTGATACTATATTAAATTATTGCCAGCATCACAGAATTTTTATTTTTCTACTACCTGGAGTCTATACAACTTGCTGTCCATGCGATATGGGTAGGAATGAAGGGGAGTCCCCATCGTTTGTTTCCCCATCTGCAAATAGTTCATTACATCATGATGATGTCATTGTGTTACGGGTAATCCCCCTACCTGGCACTGGTACATGTTCCTGGGACTCTGGTTGCAGTCGGAAAAGGGCGTCAGGGAAGCAATGGCACTGAGCATGCTCCCTTCATTCAGCTCCATGTGAGTGGTGTGCTTAAAAACATACACAAAATACATATTAAGTTCAGGACCAAGCCATTGGGGGGAGGGGGGGGGGGGAGGGGACTTATCTGAACATTATGTTACTGTGCACTAATAATATAAGAGTGGGTGTGGCTATAAAATATTGACGCAAAGCTATAAGTTTGGGCTAAGGGAGGATTTGGTATCTGTACTAATGTTTTAATCTCTGATTCAGCTAGGCCTGTCAAAGAATGTAATAATAACTAATAGCTGCAAAAATAACAACAACAACAACAACAACAATAATAGCGACAAAAATTAAAAGCAAATATATATAATACTATGACAACAGTAACAATAATATCGCCACAAACAAACAGTAGTAGTAGTAGTAGTAATAATAATAATAATAATAACAAATAATAGTTCAATATCACATAAACTATTTCTGTCAATTTTCATGCATGTATGATGTGCTACTGTATGGTTTAATAGACAGACAAGAGAAGAACGTACAGACCTACCCCATTATGAGCCTCCTCAGGAATTATAGCAATATCCATGTACATCTGGAAATAAAGGAACATTTACAAATAATCACAAAATTATTCCTTTAAATTGCCCGACTACACATAGACATACCTGCTCAAATGACCCGATGAGTTCGTGTGTGTTGGTAGCCAGATTAACAACGGGACGCATCATCCTCGCGGGCGTGGTGAACAGGTAGAGCCCAGGATATTGGCCCTGAGGCAGGCACGGCACACACGCCACTTCCAGTGCAGCCGGCACCTAGCACAGACACGAGAAGCTAATATTGATCGCTACACTGACGTCTACATGGACGTTGTCACGTGCACTTCGATGTGTATTGGGATTTTGATGTGCACTTTGACTAGCCATTTTCATACCGTAGGAATTTAGTATAACAAGCAATGAAATACATACTTTAGTGAGACCACGTGAAAATTTCCCGAACCTGATTAGGACTAACATGTTGACACTGTAACTCTTCCTTGCAGCTGAACATAAACGAGTGCCATCAACTCTCTTCATTTGTCCTGAAGCTTTTTATTGTTGCCGATGTTTTCGAAAAGCCTTAGTGAGGTGCTAGTAATTGCAAATTTTCTCTTTTTAACAGCCAATATTGTTAATTGTAACTTGACCCGATGTTTCAACTTCTTGCCGAAGTCCTCTTCAGGGATCAACTATCAGGTGTTAGTAATTGCTAGCATGAATGAGTGTATTATATACACACTCATCCCCAATCACACTCTTGACACACTATGGCCACACCCCCTACTCCACCCACTCACCCCTCCTAATTGTCCTCATTAATTATTGGCTCACACTCTTGTCCCCGAGTGCCTTCAGAGTACGCAGTTTGCTGGTGAGTGTCTTTATGTCCTTCTCTTCCATTTCTCCGACGATACGGCCATCCAGGATGACAGCCAGAGGGGGCGTGGCATAACTCGGGAATGGAGCACCCATGGGTAGCATGCCGAGGGACACCAGTAGCTGAGGCAGGTTGGAGACATTGGGTATGTCTGTAGTGATCTGAATACACACACACAAAACAAAAACAGCAGCAACTTCTTCTTTCTCTATCTTTCATCTTTCTCTCTTTCACTGGATTAAAATAAAAAAATTTTTTTTAAAACAAAACAGAATTTAAAATGTTTGGCTGTCATTGTAGATCAAACCAAGCACCACTTGAGCTACGTTAAAAAAAAGTTTGTGAAAGAGATAGTATCAATCACAAACAGTTTTTTCCTTTTAAATTTAAACCTTCTTGTCAAAGTCGTTGTTCACTAGTCTATCTATGTACAATGGGATAAACAGAGTGAGAGAGAGAGACTGAGGGGTAAAGGGTCGCTTTACGAACAGGCACAATTGCAAGCAAACAACTATTTTGTAATTGATAGATCAGTGTCTCGGATGTTTGGTAGTTATAGCTACAGACCACACCCACCTCACACTGTGCTGCCAAGTGGTTGAGAAGCCCACAGGGTGCTCCGTCGGGAGTGTGGACAGGACACAGGAAACCTGAACACAAACAAGAGGAGACAACGTCTTGAGATAATTAGGTAGGACTTTACACATCTTTGTCAAATGCCATATTTACTTGAGATTGCTCTAAGGTTCAAATATGCATATGATTGTGTTTATATGTGTGGGTGAAATGGCTCCTGGTCCCTCATCCCCCATCTCCCTCCCCCCCTCGCCTAACACTTCATCGGTCACTCATTCCTCTGCTGTTCACTGACCCCATGCCTCAGGCAGTAGCTTCCTGACGGTGGTGGTCCTCATGGTGCTGAAGAAAGCTCCTCTGTGGACTGCTCTGAAGTGGGACAGATAGCGGTAGAAGTTGAGCTTCTCAGCCACCACAGTGAAGCCACTTTGCTACAAGATATCATACAGTTTTAATATATGGACGCCAAAATTTATACCAAACAAGTTATCGTCACACGAAGTAAATGATGCTGCGAGAATGATTGCCATAATGGATTTGGAATTCTGAAGTCCAATAAATAAGTAAATTAAATTACAATTAAAAAGGATATTAAAGGATATAGAGCATGTAACTACTTTCCTTAGTTATAACCAAATACAGTGTTCATTGATAATTAGAGCTGGTAGGTGAACTATCCTAATTAAATAAAAGTTTATTGTATTGTTAATAAAGTCAATCATAAAGCTTAAAAGATGTGGAAGATCATCAGTCTACAGGTTTCACACTGAAGAAGAAGAGATTGTAGACTTACCTGATTACCGGGTTAGGATAAGGCTATATAAAAAAAATTCAAAAACCTAAATAGTTTGATATGAGATCACAATCATTTTTCTTAGTACTCTCACAAAGTATAGAAGTATTACTTCAGGAGAGACTAGTGGTCTGTACCAGTTCCTGTGATGTGTACCTGTTGCAGGCCCAGACCAGTTCTAGACCTCAGGTTGCCAGTGGCCAGGAAGTACTCCATGTGCTGTCCGATGTCTGGACCAGATGAGAGGACTTTACTCATCAGCTGGTCTAAAAAAAAAAATAAAAAAATAAAAAATAAAAAAAAATAAATAAAAATTATTCTACCTCTTTGTTCAATGAAGATTAATATAAAAGTATAAAGTTACTACATATAATACCAAATTAGATACATAAAATTCAAGATAACACAAAAGGATGCATCTAGTGATCTACCACTTCATCAATATGAAGGATACTACTATAAAATAACACATAGCAACTATACTATATACACTTAGAACCCGTTGCTATATTGTTACTAGGTGTACTAACTTGGTAAGTGTGCACTATTTTTTGCCTTTAGGTATATAAACTGTGCATACTAACCACCCTTGGGGTATTGCTATTTTTGAGTTTTAGTTTAATAGAATAGGCCGATAAAGCTGTGTGAGGCCTGGATATGATATGTGACCCTCTCATATCCGACCTATACGGGACCAGCCCTAGTTCGACAACTCTCCTGCTGACGCTCATACCAGCAGGAATTTACCATAGCTAGCTGAGAGTTAGATCTGGAGATAACAGCTGGCAGCTACAATGCTAAAGTAAACCTGCCAGGTGTGCTTCAATTGAATTTTAATTGATTTTTAATTTTGGGCCGGAAATTCGCTTTTCGCTTGACACCCGCCATATTTGTGGGAAAATCAAGTTGCTAGTGGAAACTGGGCCGGCTTTGGGTAAACGGCGGGTTCTAAAATAGTTAGAGCATGCGCTCAGGTACTGGTGGATTTAGTGCACAAAGCCCTCGCGGCTTGGGCTTCAGTGCACTAAATCCACCAGTACCTAAGCGCGTATGCTCTAACTATTACATACACACCTTTTTAGGACAATTATTTTAGTTATATTATATAGTAGAAAGTGTGTTGCTTGACAATTTTTAATTAATATTTTGTGGTCTTAATTACCTATCGATTTCTCTGATTTTGATTTGAAGATCCTTTCCAGTTCAAATTTGGCATAACGAAGATACGAATCAAGTTTCTCCTGCACAAAATTAGTTCAATATCTTGGACAGAATTATAATATTTGAATGGCTTGAACCTTCAACACCATTAGATACAGGTGGCCTCCCAGCAGAACTTCCTGGTTGCTAGGAGAGTCTGCTGACTCAGCAGCACATCGACCCAAGGCCAGGGCGTAAAGTTTGCGCGTCATGAAACTAGAGGTAGTAGTAGTAGTAGTAGTAGTAGTAGTAATAATAACAATAATCACAGCAATAAGAATTTTTACCAATAGCAAGAACAATTGAAGGATATTTGAACATAGAATAAACATGAAGTAAACTCCATGAGATTTAGCTGGTCTTGTAAAACTCACATGAGCATGTTGAATTTATCCACATTCCTGTTGAGATGCACCAAAACCAGTTCCCTATGGCAACAAAGTGAATAGTTAATTATCTCTTATTAAAGATCCATTTTAATTTTACTATGCAAAATATACTAGAAACTTAAGTTTTATTTAACTGTCGGAGCCAAAACTTTTGATTTATTATTACTGTTACTAAAATAAAATAAAATAAAATAAAAGTGAATAGTGACTTTTGATTTCTTTAACCCCTGAGGTAATTATAAATGTATCCGTACATCAATTAAAGTGTAGCCATAACTCCCTGATAAAGTAAACAAGTGATTTAACTAATAAGTCTGACAAGGAAATGAAAATATCTCTAATTAAAAAGGTATACTTTATAATCAGAGCAATTACAGCATACGCCATCTGCAACTGATATCACTTGACCCCTTTATTGTATGTAGTGTAAACAAAGACTGAAGGGGGAAAGAGGAGTGAGTGGCTGTTATTAAATAAGCACCTCTTTCCGGGTTTGCAAAGAAAGCAAACACACGCACACACAACACACACACACACACACACATACACACACACACACACACACACAAAAAAAACACCATGCATACATAGTTCCATCTACCCATTCCAACTTCTGAGCCAAACCACCCTTTACCACTTCCACTTACCACGTGTTGTATTATGGGCTTATTTTAGACTTACACATAGTTGGAAAAATGGAATAAATAATAGCTAGGCGCTGCCTCCGAGGGAACTATAGTTTGTAGGGTCCCGAAGGCCCTAGGCTCTGTAGCATCTCAAGTGCAGTGAGGGCGCTACTTAGGGCCTGTTGGACACTAACAATGGTAGTTCACAACGGCTACGCAGCGCCTAACTGATTTAGAGCGGAGCGACTGCTCCTAACAACGCAATAAGAGCCACTAAGTGTCCCTGCCTTCAAGGCGGGGACACTAAGTTAATAGTGTCCCTCTCTGAAATACCTAAGCACAATTTAAAGTCTCTCTATCCCAGTACAAAAACACTATAGCATCCATGTTCTAACAGGATATAGACAGTATACATATACACACAATAGTAAAATTATTATATTCACACCATGCCTGTCCAAAACCACAATACCATAGGACTTTGACCCCACGTCCTAGGTTACAGACAAGTCAACCTCTAAATATTGCTTCTAGTAAACAAAAACCAACAGAGGGACACATCCGCCCCCACAAATTGACACATACAGCTATCAATCCGGAAATAACTTCCTGGTCATTGAAGCCGAATTGTCTACCCACTGGTGAGAAAAACCAACCCAGTAGTGACAATTCTGACTTTAATTAAGCCGGCAGTTGAAAGGCTTCTAAAATGCTTCCTCAACTGTCTGACTACCAATGAAGCCCAAGAGGCTGCAAGTGAGTCTCATGACTGGTAGTAAGGGAAAGTGAAGTAATGCATATTTCACAGAGCCATGCAATGTGAATGTCACATGAGCTTCAAATGTTCCCTACTGGTAAGACTGGGCATTCCTGGCATTCCCCCTCATTGCAAAGCTCCATATAATGCAGCTGCCTTCAAAACTTGCTCTAATCTGTTGATATTTATTTGAAACCAATTAATGGAATTCATTGAATGGGTGTGAACAGGTTCAAATAATGCAAACATGCTTGGTGCGTGATTTCCCCTCCTCCAACCAGTTATACCTGTTCACAAACAGAATACAATAACAGAAGCAAACGAATACAACAAAAATAACAAACAAAATACAACAACAAAAACAAAACACAACAACAAACTAAACAACAAATCAGCAAATGAGAAATATCCTAGTAAAAATGATATACCTTTCGGTTTAAAAACACTACCGTTAGACTCATAAAGGTTATACGACAATGATATAAGCAATGAAAAAGAAATACTTTCCATTGGAGAAAAACTGATGTGGTAGACACTGGCGCACAAATATATACTCACAGCCCTGTGGTAAATCTCAGATATTAGAAAACACCACCATAGAACCAGAACACCTTATAACATCCTCATGAACAAATATACAAAAAATAAAAACAAGAAAACAAAAAACAACAAAAACAAAACAAACAAAACAATAGCTAGAGTCATTGTTGAAGTTTTAATGACTTGGATTTCCAATTTTATTTATTAAATTCTTCCAGTTTGACATAACTGTGGTGCTAAATTCCCTGCACTAGTTATATCTCTTTTCACTAAAAAACTCCCCTGCATTTAGCTTCTTTTTTCCCTTTCTTTTCTTATTTACTTGGGGGGATGTTTTACACTCAATAAACCAACGGAATAAGTACACACCCACCCACCACACCTCCAGCTCACACCCTAATTAGCAGACACGAATACTGAGTGACTCCAACTGCTTCCTTTCTCCTCACATCAGATACTCCTGTAGCTAGTTACCAACAACTCTGTTCCAGGAAGTTCCATTGCAATCCATAGCACTGCTAAGGTTTGACTCAGACATACATAATGCAGAGATTCTCTGGCAGCTTGGCAGATAGTTTTAAAACTAGTAGACGAGCAAGGAATGTTTGTTACTCTTGAAATATTTGTGTTAGGAATTGTTGGCCTAGCAGTAGGCATGCTTCTAGTCTATGGATTAATCTTGTGCCTGATGGCGGGAGAATCTGCCAAGAAGAATAGCTCCACCAACAAACTGAGGAAGAAAGTGAACGCTTTGAAAGAAACAGTCAATATACTTGAATCTCGCTTGGCAGAATTGGAGAGGAAAGATACGGCGTCTACAGTAAGTGTGCAGTCTTCAGCTGTGACCCAGTGCCACGAGGACTTCTTCTGCTATGAAGATACAGAAAGCATTCATCAAGCTAGCTCAAGGACTTCCCGTGCCACTACCGCTGGCCCAGCTGATACTTCTGCAGTAGAAGCAGCAGGTAGAAAATTTGACAAAGCTCAGTCAGAGCACGACTACGATTATGTTGAAAATTTGTTCACCACGGCCAATGCAGCGTACTTGCAACACACGAGGAACACTTTCGAATTAACTACCATTGATCAATTGGATTGTTACCAATAAAATTTCACTTTCTGATCCATGACTATTTGTACTTTAATTTTCACATCAAAATTTTGTCCAATTTTACTGTTCTTGCACTATTTTAAGAAATAAGAGGCAAACCCACTCAATTATAATACACATATATACAATACTGCTTTACCTAACGCAGTTGCTATATTTAACTAAACCTTGTCAAAGTTTATCTGTTTTTTTGTTGTTGTTTTTTGGATAGAAAGTGCCAAAACTCATGATAATTTGAGAGAGGTTGGCAAACAGAGTAATTGATTACAATGAAACTAACTTCCCTTGAACATTCACTATAAACAAACAAATAATAACAATAATAATAATATAACAAAAAACAAACAAAAAAAACAAAAACTAAATTGTACGAGCAATGGAACAGGAATGTTTGCCACAAAACTTCTTCATGATGTTATATTAAAAACATAGCACCAAAAATGAGTACATTTGAGCCACACTAACTGATGCTTCAACCACTTTTACAAATAACTTGCGAGCATAACTAGTGCTAAAGCCTCAGATATTTGCTGTAAGGCACAACAAACATAACAAAACAAAAACACTTTACACTTGGTAAACCAATGGAATCTGTTGTACACCCACACTAGCCCTCCAACCATTCACGCCCTAAAGAAGACACAAACACCGAGTGACTTCAACTGTATTGCTTCCTCTTCCTCTGACGCTTGTGCTGCTAGTTGCCATACTGTCTCCAGGAAGTTCCAATCCACGGCACTACTAAGGTTAGACGCAGAAAAAACAATACTTAATGCAGAGCTGGTGCTGGCAGATATTTCAGAAACAGTGGATAACTAGAAATGTATGTTCATCTTGAAATATTTGTGTCTGTGATTATTGGCCTAGCAGTGAGCATGCTCAGTATCTACGGATTCTTACTGTGCCTCTTGGTTGGAGAATCGGTCAAGAAGAAGAACTACATCTCCAAATTGAAGAATGAAGTAGATGCCTTGAAAGAAACAGTGAATAGACTTGAATTTCACTCGGCAGGGTTGGAGAAGAAAGATACGATATCTTCAGTAAGTGTGCAGTCTTCAGCTGTGACTCAGTGCCACGAGGACTTCTTCTGCTATGAAGATATAGAAGACATTCATCAAGCTAGCTCAAGGACTGCCCGTGCCACTACCGTAGTCCCAGCTGAAACTTCTGCAGCCAGAAAACTTGACAGAGCTCAGGCAGACCACGACTACGATTATGTCGATAACTTGTTCACCACGGCCAATGCAGCCTACTTGCAACACAAGAAGAGAAACACTTTTGAATTAAATAGACTTGATCAGTTGGATCGTTAACAAATAAATGTTACTTTATGATCATGTGAGTTTTTGTTACTCAATTATTCACTTTAAATTTATGTCTAATAGTTGCACTATTTTAAAAGATCAGAGGCATGGCTACCCATATATACAGCTGGCTAATGCAGAGGTAAACTAGAATTTACACAGAATGCAATAACTATTAAAATTATTGGACTAAATACTGTCAAAATTTTGTTTTTTTGATAGGTAATTTTATAAGATAGCTATACGGTCTGTACCTTGTAATTCTTCTTTGCAATGATTTCCTATCACAGTGAGCAATGTGCTGTGGTTACTTTAGCTAGTAATGGCAGACAACCCACCAGAATGTTGTTTACTCTTTCTCTACTTTATTTCACACTTACAACTCTCTTACATTACACAGTTAAGGTAAAAGCCACGATGTCCCTCACTCCAAATGCACAAGCTGGTCTATCAGGTTTTGGTACTTTTACCAAACAGGGCATCAAGGAATTACTCACCTTTTATTAGAAATAACAATCCACCTAAGTGTATAGAAAAACATATTGTGGAAGATGATAATAAGAAAATGTATTGGGACTGCCAATTCCTCACTTTGAAATAGCATAGACTAAAGGGAGAAGAACCATATAAGTTTGTATAGTACAGATTGGAGTTGGTACAGTGTGGTCAACAATGAAGAGTACAATATACACACCACTCATCAGTATTTCAAAATTCCCTGGAGGTTGACAAACAGACACTTCCTGTGAGCTTGAGCACATACAGTAGACTCTCAGTTGACAGACAACCCCCCAATAGTGGACACACGCTCAATACCGGATAGGAGTCTGTGTACTGACTGAAAACCCAATAAAAATATGTATTAGCACCACTCAAATGGCGGTCATCTCTAAGTTCTGAATAATGAAGAGAAAGTTGGTTAAAAGATTCAGAATCAATAAATATGTGCCAAATAGCGGACATTTGGCCACGCCCCCTATTCATGGCCAGAGGGAAGCGGGCCAGTTGACTCTTCTTATCACTGTTTCCTTTCTCAAGTGAATTCCTAGATTCTTCTATGTCACACTCATGATCCAGGAAGGTAGACTATTACTATAGCTATATCTATTGGGTGGCATTATTTGGAAGTTCATAAGCGGTGACCCAGTATTAGCTAACACAATATTTCATTTCAATGAATGGTTTGATACGTGAGGAAACTGAAAACTCAATTATGTGTGATCATGAGATGTTTCAATGCAGATAGTTGTGTCATGCCTTTCTTGAAACCTATTTTTGACAATTTTATCAACGGTTTCTAAGAGCTAGTATCAAGAAGGCTTCAATATGCATCAAAAGCAAAAACAATTCAAAACCTCTTTCTCCCCATATAACTATAGAAAGTTAATAATATATTCTTTATTAATGTTTCGTAGCAATATTGTATTTCATAACAACCATGGTTCGATCTTGGATGGTCTCCATTACTTTTGAAAGCAATGGCACGTATTTACCCCAGCAATAGTTATGTTATTTTACATACAATATAATCATTCCTTCTTACCAATGTTTATGAATCTGCAAACACCAATGGCAGTATTTCGTCATCAGTACTAGACATAGATCCTAACATCCTGCTATCTAGCCTCAAAGTAGCTTAATTAAGTATAATAACAAGTTTTCTCAGTACTAACAGCCAAATTATGGTAAAGTTTTAATGAACATAATATCGAAAGTTTTAATTAACATAATATCGGCAGTTAGAACTGAGACAGTTGCTACTATTATTATCATTTCAGCTGAGAATGACTGAATCATTGAAAGTATATACTTATTTGATATTGAACCTATACCACCTAATAAAAGACACTCCCAAATCAATAGCAATGGAGCATTGTCCCAAAGTGTACTATATTTAGAGAGTTCACTACAATTCAATCCAACAATAAAACACAAGAAGGAGAACAGGTAGTAATCTTCATCACTCACCATGCTACTGAACTTAAAGAGTTCTTAAGAATAGCATTTAAAAAAAGACTTATTGAGCCCCCTTCTTCAGTCAATTACTATTGCTGTTCTTTCATTTTGAAAGCAGTGTTGTATAAACTTAAATAATGATGACTTCATGATTGTTTTGTTTTTTTTGAAATAAAATAAGCGTAAGTCTATAATCCACTCTGTTCCCTTGATAGAAAGGAAAGAAAAAGGAATTAATTTAATAGATAATGTATGTTAATGTAGAAGTATTTGTAGTAGTTGTTCTTGGGTTAGTGGCAGTCACAATGAGTACCTACATAGCTCTGTCTTGTTTGATCATCAGAGAGTCACACAAGAAGAAATCTTCAATCACAGCAATGAATGAAAGACTGGATGAGATGAAGCTAATTCTGCAGGCACTGCAAGATCAGGTTCAACAACAAATATCTCCCTCAACTGCAGAGCAAAACATCCTCACAGAGGAGAGAGATAACTTTGATGGGACAGTGGCCAGTCATGGAGATACCACCAGCGCTGGTACGGACCTTCGAGCTAGCACAACAAGCGGAACTTCTGTTGAAGTAACACAGGTTCGACCAGTCCAAGAGGAAGATGATTATGGCTACATAATAGTTGAGACAGAGAAAGCAGAAAAGGAGACACTTCAGACAGCACCTAACCAGGCCTACAGGAAGATTAAGAGTGTGCAAATCTCTGAAGTGTGATGGATGATGTGTTTCTCTTAAATATCACACAATTAGTTTTGCTGCATAAAACTTGATTTGTTACTGTTGTGTATGGTTCAACTGGTGTAATTGAATTTGATGTACAATCATAAGCACACAATTGATTGATTTAAAAAAAATCATTTTCTTAATCTGGAAATTTAATATTACCACTCTCTTCAAATTATGCTAGGTTCAGTTTGTCTCTAACAGCATAGTGAAGTTTAATAATGGCACATTGTGGTAAGAGTGGTCTTCAAGTTGCATAATAGGTTAAGGAAAACAATTCCCTTTCCTTTCTAGGAACATTTCTCACCAGAAGACAGTCAGACTGTAGCATACTTTGGGAAAGAAAGATTATTTACTTTCCTCCTGTCAGTAAATATCCCAAGGCACAACAATGGTTGACTTCTATTGCTTCCTTTCCTCTGACACCTAGCAACAGTTGCTATGCATGCATCTAAGGAAGTTTGACATGCACAACATAATTCAAACTTCCTTCACAGTTGATGGCAGAGACTTGACTTAGCTCTTGAACTGTTGCTGAAAATTAAAACTGTAATTATTATATCTGCTACTTCTGGTTAGTCTACTGTATTTATAATTAACTGGAACCACACTATCGCATTATTTTTTGGTCTTGTGTGATATTTCTAGACATGTCTATTTCGTGCATACACTTACATATTAAAATTCCTTATAACGTTATAGAGAATGTTGGGTTTATTGCTTAGTCCTTGAAATAATAAAACATAAAACAAACAAACAGCTTTCTTGATCGAAGGTCCTCTGATCAAGAAAGCTGCGGTAAGAACTCAAAACTCCTTCAATCTCCATGTATTCTATCACTGAACATTTTGTACAGTTATGCCAGAAAATGACACATCTGTGCACTAGACAAAATTCTATTTGATATGAAAGTACATATGTATTATCTAACTAGTGGTGTGCTTGAGCACAAATGGCGAGCGAGCCTTAAACTACACTATTGTTAAATTTGATTTTAACAACTAACACTCAAGCTATTAAAATAAAGTCGAGTTTTTAAATTAACGTATGAGGTAAAGGGGTTTCAATATCATAGTAACCGCTCCCGCAACAGTTTGAATTTAAAAAGAAGCAACAAAATCAAGTCACGTTATTTAAAATTTTCTTTGTGATATTCTTAATAGTAGTTGTAACGCACAATACTTTCACACAACTGAACATACCTACGCAAGACTTACCTTCGTGGTTCGTCTAGTGGACAATGCATTTTTAAGTAAATACTGTTGAGTAGGGCTTATAACTGTGACAAATAGCGCATTAACTTACCACCGCCACTAACTTGAATAGAAATGGAGCTCCCATAAGATTTTGAGTTTTAACTGCACCCGCAAAACAATTCAAAGCCGTAAACAATTCAATTTCTAAGGTGATACGGGTAATGGTCGCTAAACGGGAGGATTCCATTTAGTGAAGTTTGGGACGGGGTCGAACGCGGAGCGAACACAAAAATACGGAGGGTCAAAGTACAAAATGACATACGTACGTCCATATATATAAATAAATAAACAAACATCCCTGATTTTTTCATTTTTACCCCTGTAAGTGTCTCGCTTGCTACGCTCGCTCGCCAATTAAAATATTTATTTCATGATGTACCTATTTCAGACAATTCCTATAGAGTTGTGGCTGTGGGCACTATTTGTAATTAAACAAACAGCAGCAACACAATACGGGGTTACATACAGTAATTACTACTAATTAAACTTAATCAGTTCCTCGAACTGTTTTGAATAACAATAAAGGTATCCCAACAAACAAGAATCACATCAAGTTGCTTCAAAATATTTGATAGTCGAACTGTTTTGAATAACAATAAAGGTATCCCAACAAACAAGAATCACATCAAGTTGCTTCAAAACATTTGATAGTCGATACACATCAAGGCTTCCTTCACCAGTTCAGTTGCAACAAGTATGGTGGTCAGTACTGAACTAACAGTAGCTCTAGTTCTTGGAGTGGTTTTGCTATTTGGATTCATCTTTGGCATTTTGTTCTTCTTTCTCATCTATATAATAAGAAAGACCAGATCGAGTCTGAGAAATTGCAAGACAATGTTGTACCAGCAACAAAAATCAAAAATGGCAGAAGAACATGATAATGCAGCTGTTGTACTCACTAAATCCAATTCTGCCTCCTTTGCTGATGATGCACATGGGTGGTACCATAAGTGTGAGACGTGTGATTGCCCTGGTGCAATGCCTGAACATATATACGACAGAGTCCTGAATCTACAGGAGGTGATGGAGGCTAATATAGTGTGTAACTCTGCTTACGGTGCGACGGAGATTGTCAAGATTGATGGCAAGTATGAGTGGAAATTGTGTCGTAGGAAGTCCATTTAAAATATTATTAAGAATATTTTACTTTCAGTAAATGTATACATTTTTATACTTTTGGTTGTTTTTAAGCACAAATTCAAATATTGTAGAAAAACAAACAAACAAAAAACAAACCATTACCACCAAACAACAAACAATATACTTGTTTAATTCATGATGTTAATTCAGTGTTTGAGTCAGTATGCAATGAAAAACATTAAATTAAAAAAAAAATTCTAATTCAATTTATTGACTTTTTCATCACTCAAATTATTGGTTGTGATATAATTATTGGGGGCTACCTCGGAAGGAACTACTTTTTTTTGGAACCCCCCAAACCCTTAGGCTGTAGCGTCCTAAGTGCAGCAAGGAACCGCTAAACAAATTGTTTTACAATAGCTGAGCAGTGCCTAACTAATTCAGAATGTAGTGACTGAAGAATGCTAAAGGAAGGACACTACATTATAATACCCCCTGCCTTCACATTATTGTAAAAGCAATTTATGCAGTGTCTCTCTCTGATAGATCTAATAAGTCTTCCAATTACAAAGTACAACAGCTATATGCTCACACAATTAAAATAGAAACTCCAAGTGCTATTTGTGACATTAAAAAAATGTACAGAGCTAAAACAATGTGAATGACCAATCAATAACAATGTTCAGCATATGAAAATATTTTCAGTGTGTACCACGGTTTTGCTTGACTGCCAACATGTTTTCTAACTCGATTGTAATTAGAGATCTCTTGGGAACTGCCACTGATGACTTCCGCTTCTTCCTCGGCTGCGTCCTAGGTCTCAACTCATCTATCATAATATAGTCGTACATTAAGTTGTCATCCACTTTACTTCCGGACTTATTTTTGGTAGGATCTACTGAAGAACGTCTCAAGTTGCATTGGAGCACCTCAGGAGTTTCCATGGTTTCGTACTCACTGCTCTCGTTCAGTTCTTCTTCACGAGATGTTTGTGCTAGGTCTCTGGGATTCCTGTGGAGGATGAGAGAAGTGGGAACCAAATAAGGTTCTGGAGCTGGAGGTTCCCACAAGGTTTCCAATCGAATCATCCGTTCAGTTAACTCTGAACTAACCTTCAATCGTCTTCTTCGCTCAATCAGGATAAGAACGAAGAGTATGACAGCGAAAATTAGGGCCACGCCCACTACCGGTCCGACTACAGTAGCCAAGATCTCAATTGTGACATACATCACTTGATCTTTCTGTAAACTTGATGCACCTCAACATCAAAAGTACTCAAAATACGTCCAAATAAGAAATGAGCTCTCACAGCAACTAGCCTGTCTGTTGTCCACCTCTCTCTGGTTGACTCAGTCCACTCAAGGGGGAATGAGAGCTTGCCACTTGCTTTCATTTATTTATTCAGTTCTCTAAACCCGCCCTAAGCTAGATAAAAAAAGGAAAACAGAGCATAGTGAGAAATCTCGAGCTGGTGTGACCAGTGTGAACCCTACCTTGAATAACATTCAGTATTTACACCTGGTATTCAGTGGGCAAGTGAAATATTTAGCACGTGGTGTTTATTGTTTGGAGATCAGTGTACCACGCTGCTGACTTGGAAAATTTTTACACAATACTTTTCAAAAAGGTGTGGTGTAATCTTTAATATCATATAAGGACGATGACATGACAGTCAAGTTGCCAGCTTGCTCTCTATTTGGAAAAAAGAAGAAGCTTAGTCCAAGTATTTACTGTATGCAATTTAGTAATAGGGTAAAAATAAAGTCCTGACATGACCACTATTGTATGGGGCTCACAATATCCAAACACACTAAGACTTAATACAGTGTATACCTAATAATTAGCACTCTTTTTTTTATTAACACATGTCAATACTTCCCTAATTTTTATCTATCAAATTTTTCTCATTAAATTGTTAATACTCTATTTTAAAAGGAGAGCTGCGAATTGCAAGAAGTTGTAATGTTATGGATATGAGTGAAAATAAAAATATTGGTAGTTGTAATGTTATGGATATGAGTGACTTCTAGGAAAACAACAGAGGAATGATCCTGTGTTGGATAAAGGAACCAAAACATTGAATACGAAACACTGATAAAGGCAATTATGAAATGAAGTACAGCTAGTACACATAGCTAAAACAGTATTATCTAACGGAGACTTTAAGTTCCTTGAAAATGTAAAACCTTAATAAAAATACAACAAAAAATAATTTTTGCGACACCGCATTAAATAGTTGCATGTAATCACTGACTTTAGTAAGGCTTTAATTACTATGTGCTTTACTTGAGTTCGGGTCCCTAGTCACTGAAGGTTTATAAACAATAGATGGAAAGGTCAGTTCATGGTGGATAAACAGATAGCTGACCACAGTGATTAATAAGTCTATATTTATAAAATAAATTTTGATATTCTATCGTACTAGTAATAATAATAAATAAACGATTCACACATATAGATGCATGAACAGGGGATAATAGCATTTTTGTATGCTATGTGCTATAGGTTGTCTTAAGAGTGGGTGTGGCACTTGATTTGCATACCACGTACTAGAACTGGATCTTTCGTTATCTGTGGGAATTATAGATTAACTTGTTGTGGAGGAGAATTCAGTTGATAAGTGCTTCAACATACTTATGTGATCACAACAATGACTTTCCCAAATAGTTGTCACGGTCAAGTATGTAAACTTAATTTTCCAAAATAAAATACTGCTATGATGTCACTAAACAGTTCTTAAAAATTTGCCAAGAACAACTTAACAATAATCTGAGAGAACTAAAGTCCTCCTAGAAGTTAGTTTTAACTAAAAAAAAAAGAATCATGTCCGTCAATGTGGTGGTCTTTACAGTGACTGTTTCGTGCTTAGTCATCGTCATGGTAACTGTATACGGACTAATCCTGTGCTTGATCATACGGGAATCTCACAACAGAAGATCTGCCAACCTGCAGCTGGCTGCAAAGTTATCAAAAATCAAAGAACTGGTGGGAAAACTGGAAAATTTATTGGTAAGCAACAGAGAACACCACCTTACCAAAGAGGAGAGAAATATCAGAGGTCGCAGCTCAAACCTTACCAGTGATAGGAATGAAGAGATCCTCCACTCGTATTGTGACAGTAATGGAGGCCCAGGAGAAGGCATTAGGGGAAGCAGCAGTGATGTGGAGGAAGATCACGAGGGATATGTTATTGTTAACTGCCAGCGCCTGTCTCTAACCAGTAACTATAGCAACCCGCGCCTGTCTCTAACCAGTAACCGTAGCAGTCCACAAACTCCATGGACTGAGCTATAAGTAGAGAATGGATGGACAGAGCAAAACATGGAAACTGTAAATTTTCAATTTTAATCTTCATTTTATGTCGCTGGTTTACTAGAGCTGGCAATAGAACTAATATTGAATGCTAGATAGATAGACTACTGTAACTGTAGTAAATTCACATATAGAATCTGGTAAGATTCTACATTTCATTTCAGTGGCTCAACAATCATACTAATTACTAATTTTAAGGGCTTGAGGTGGTGTGGCCGGCTCTAAGACTATCGGTAGATGCCAGGGGTTGTATGTCCCTGTCGTGTTGTGGTGGTTAATATATGTCTTCCACTTATTCCATCTTAGAGGATACACTAGCTAACGCCGTGGATCTAGCTAGACAGACATAGGCAGAGAGACTTCTTACTTTGTAGAACTTGATCAGAACTAAGCATATAAAAACAACGAGAGTGCTTATAACTTACCTACCTGACACGCCATACAGTTAACATGCAAGAAGACTAGCGTGAAACTTGACTATTGGGAGGACTAGCAGACTTGACTGACACAATAAAGTGAAGTGTGAAAAACAACAACAACAACAAAACACAATAGAAGCTTGCACAACACTATTAATACTAAATAATGTGTTTGAAAAATTTCATGAAGTCTCTGGAACCTGTCCTGGGGTAGTAGATGTTTGGCTTTGAGTAATAACTATGTCACCTGAGAACTTGTTGCTACATGTATTGGTATATATATTGATATAATGGATATAAGCTATAAATGTAATATATACAGGAGCTAATACAATGCCCAGATTCCTAGTGTGTGTGCATTGAAAGCACTTCTGAGAATGAAACACTGAAAACAGACAAGTGTTTCCATTGACCTAGTGTTTATCTTAAATCAAACAGATTCAAAGCTTTGAACCGAGAGATAAGAACACAAAGCTGTACAACAGAGTTACAATATTTCAACTAGCTATAACCAAGCAATTATTATAATCAAATGGGCTGGTTCAAGTTGAAACTACTTGACCTGAAGTAGAACTGTCAGCAAACTACCACAGTGGACTACACCAGTGTATTGGAAGAGAGATCATTATCAGATGTTTAATTTTAAACACAATCAGCAATGATTAACCCCCCCCCCCCCCCCCCCACCGGCTTCATAAACACCTTCGAGTAATAAATGAAATCTGAATTTAAGTCTTCACTTGGTCCTAATGGCGACTGAGATTTTTGTGAATTTGGATACACTTTTACTTGGTATTCTTTTACCGTCTCTATTGTTGGCTTTCCTCTGCGTCCTGGAGCTCCTAGTTCTATATATACTAAATGTAAAGATAAGAGCCATTACCTCCAAAAGGAAGGCCAACTCATCACAAGTAATAACTACTAAAGAAGATGGACTTGGAGTACCTGAAGATCCTTCAAAAGGTCAAACAAAAAAACAATGATCCCATATTTATAGTTCAATATTTACCTGTTTTGAAAACAAGAGAAGAACCAGTTCACAACACCGCAGAGTATGCCACTACTGAAGATCACCATGGACGCTCTGTCTTCAAAGAGATGATTGACAACACAGCATATGCACAGCATCTCTTTGGACATTCTACTCCATAATTATTACTGCAACTGCAATACTGAACATTAACACACACCAAGGAAATGCCTTTGCTCCTCTCAATTATGAGTGTGTTTTGTATGTGTAGTCTGTAATGCAATGAAGGAGACACTTTTCTCTTGCAATTGTTTTTACAAAGTCTATTGTACAATGATCAGTCATTTTAAAACCATTGAGTAACTCCATACAATAGTTTCATCTCATTAGTCAAGTTAAATAGTAGTCTGTTGCTAACATATGTACAAGAAACTAATCACATTTGTTTCTTTTCCTAAAGGTATAAACAAATGGTGCCATTAAATTATTTATACAATGCAGAGCTTGCACTGATCCGAATGAACCAATTCTCACTATTGATGTTTTTTTTTGTAGTAGTTGTTGTTTTGTGTTTGTTCATGAAGCACTTGCAATCACCTATACTATTGGGATCAAATTGACCTTACTCTCTTTACATTTTCTAACTCCTGCTAAGAATTGATCCGACAATGGGCTTACTTTACCCTCGTATACGTTCTTTCTTTTCTCTCTATCTTCATACGAATTAATAGACCCAACATATCACATCAACTGGCGATATACATGTATTTCAACTAGCCATACCAAGCAATTATTTTAATTAATTTGACCAGATCAAGTTGAAATTACTTGACTTGAAGCAGAACTGTCAGCAAACTCTACCACAAGTGGACTACACCAGCGTATTTGAAGAGAGATCATTATCAGATGTTTACTCAAGCATGATTGATTTCCCCAAACTGTCTGTCATAAACAACTTCATGTGACAAACGATATCTGAATTTAAGTCTTCACTTGGTCCTAATGGCGACTGAAATTTTTGTGAATTTGGATACACTCTTACTTGGTATTCTTTTACCGTCTCTATTGTTGGCTTTCCTCTGCGTCCTGGAGCTCCTAGTTCTATATATACTAAATATAAAGATAAGAGCCATTACCTCCAAAAGGAAGGCCAACTCATCACAAGTAACTACTAAAGAAGATGGACTTGGAGTACCTGAAGATCCTTCAGAAGGTCAAACAAGCAAAGATGATCCCATATATACTTCAATAAATTTATCTGTTTTGAAAACAAGAGAAGAATTATTTCACAACACAGCGGAGTATGCCACTATTGAAGATCACCATGGAATCTCTGTTTCCATAGAGATGATTGATAACAGAGCTTACGCGCAGCATTTTCTTGGACATTCTACTCCATAAATATTACTGCAACTGCAATACTGAGCAGATAGTTAATTTAGCACTTGCTGAAGCGAACAGAGTAGTGTGTGTGTGTGTGTGTGTGTGTTGAATGTATCAATATTATATATGCAGGTACCGCGCCACACAGTGGCACTAGATGTATTACAACTTTTGCAAATTAAGAATGCAGTAGTATAAAGTATTGATCCATTGTTATTCCTTTACTACTTGATCCTTTACTACTTGATTTATTTACATCAATCCACGTTTTTCTCACTAACTTTTCTTGACCCATCAATACACACATCACTGTCATCAAACCGGCTTAGGTTTATACACACACGATCGTCGTCGTAGTACTGATGATGCTTTATCAACCTGTAACTGCTGACGCTAAACAACATAACCCAGCCAATAAATGATCATGCAAACGCACACTCTTGTCGTCGTTACTGACAGACAAATGTATTAAAGCACTTTCTTAAACTTGTGTGTATACATACATACATGTGCAATAAAAATCAGAGTACTCCAATTAATACCTCAAAGGGTGTATTTACAAGAGCTGTGGCCACACCAACATAACAGAAACCAATAACACAGACTGAAGTTATTGGAAACAATTAGCTTTGCTGACAGTCATTGTGAATCTGACCAGTTCAGGTGGCATTCAATAAGCCTGTAGTGTGAATTGCTAGTTACTCAATAGAAAATAATAGTCTATCAAACAAAATGAAAAGGTGTCAGACTTTAAACTACTACTAACTTGCCATAAAGTCACGCCTCCTCAATTAGCTATGGAGATTCTAGTATCTGCAGACTCATTGGTATTAGCTGTGGTCCTTCCGTTTGTTATACTAATTGCCCTCTGTATTGTGGAGGTTCTGGTTCTGTGGATTGTCAGCTGGAAATTAAACATTGGATTGGAAAGAATTAAAATCATTAAATCCAGAAGGAAGGCCAGAGCTCCACCAGCTGGAACAAGGACACAAGAAGAGCTTCTTGAAGGCCATGGAAATAAAGAGAATCCAATATATGCTTCCTTACGAATCCCAGCTATTGTGATTATACCAGCAATAGCACATGATCAAATGCCAGAGTATCTCACCATTGTGGATGACAACGAACCTGTGGTTTCCATTGCTATGACAACCAATACAGCGTACCTACAAATTCGCCAGTAATCTTCACGGATACTATAACGAGTGTCTCAAACACTCTGTAATGGACATTAATACTAAAACTCTTCTTTCCTCATCATGTAGTATTTACCAGCAAGCCCACATAACTGGTGACAATAATAAGTTTAACGAAGCTCTAATAAATCTTATTCTAATAGAACATCTAACAACAACAACAACAACAACAACAAATAAATAAATAAATAAATAAATAAAATAAACCGAAACTCACAGTGAAAGTACTCGATAGCTTCTTATCAAAATTAGAAGAGATTGTATTACTGTGAGAACATTTAAGGTAACATGTCCTTCCCTACACAACAATGCTGCTTGTCAAAACACAAAACATGCCAACAATAGTGTTTGTGCCATCCAGCCCAACCAATAGGAGTACAGGTTTATTACAGTGGAGTAGATAGACTAGATTTCTTGAATGTAGGATAAGAATTGATATTATGAATATATGCATTGTATATAGTTGGTCTGAAGCTAACAAACTCGATTGGAGGTGTTACTCACTTGCATAAGTGCCAATTCAGGTTTAGTAGAGGTGAAACTATCTCACATCTCACTCTTTGCTATATGTATTTCAACTAACACAGGACTTGATCGGGCTCAAAAAGTATTGGGTAGTAGTTATTGCTATTGCATCCTAGAAAAAGAAGGCTTTATACAAGGGCAGGAAGAGCTATACTAAAGCTGAAAAGCTAAAAGTTATCAACTTTCGAATCAAGGATAGGAAAACGGAACACAGCAGGAAACTCCGACCTATCCCCCTCACTATTACTCATAAGCAAGCATTTTCTTGTATGTAATTTAAATACTCAGACTTTTTTTTTAGTAGCTTGTGTGTTAGAATCATTTAAAAATAGTGTAGTATTAGGCTCGCTCGGCTGGTGGTATATCAACTTTGTGCGTTAGATCTGAGATGGCAGCATACTAAAAGAAGAGATCTATCTAGACAAGCATACCTGCCCCTAGAAGAATTCCTCGTTCTCCCACACTATAGAGTGCTGCAGGACTTCGTAGCACGTGCAGGTACTTTAGTAGAAAAGGGTGTATACGTTGATGGATAAATAGAGTACACGTACACCTAAGGCTACTGAAGACACACATATATATATTGCAAAGTACTTAGTGAGTCAGCTTTGCTGAATTATAATTAACATTTGTATTGTATAATATGAGTACAGTGAATCCTCGTTTATCCGACCCTCGAATAACCGAATCCTCGCGTATCCGACTACGGGTTTTTAACCCGCGCATGGGAATATGGTAAAGTATCGTTAATATTGCAAGCCAAGCAGCTGGAAATATTGGATTTGCAATGGCTACTGGTAGCTCTTTATGTGGTGGTAAAGGAACGCCAAGTACTAGCGATTGCAGCAATTAAAAAAAAAACGGAAGAGAAAAGTTCTAACTATAGAGCAGAAAATTGAAATTTTAAAGAAGTTATCTCGCGGAGTATTGGCAACGATTCTCTCGGAACGTTACGGTGTCGGAAAATCTACGGTTTCTGACATTAAAAAACAAAACGATTCTATATTAACCAGCAGCAGCTTGATTCCTGGTTGAACAGTGACTGCAATGATCCAGGATTTGGAACTTTTACATATGCAGAGATTTGTGATATGGTGACTGCTGATGATATCACTGATGAAGTAGTGGAAGAGGAAGAAGAAGAAAAGTGTCCTGTGACTCACTCTGAAGCTGCTCACATGTTTGAACAATGCAATGTCTCACTTGGCTGGAACATCAGCCTGAAGCTAATCAGTACAACACAAGTACAATAAGGTCTCTCCAACTCCTAGCATTACAAAAATGTACCAAGTCTATGAAACAACTCAAGCTACAACATTTCTCAGTCAAAGAATCATAATCAAAAACTGTTTTAAACAATACATATTCAATTACAAATTTATTTAGCTACAATGAAAACATTCTGGTATCCCAAATTTTTTTTAATTAACAGCCTTACACTACGTATTTTTCATTTCACTTATCCGAACTTTTCAGTTATCCGAACAACACTTATAGTTGACTTGCCCATAGGGTTCGGATATGTGAGGATTCACTGTACTTCAAACATGTTGATTCAAAAGCAGCAACAATAACATATGAGAGTTATTGGAAACATCCATCTAACCATTTCCCATACTTGTCTCCTTTCCCAAAACAAATAAAGTAATAACGACTGACAGTAAGCAAAGCCATTAACCATGGATATTCTGGTATCTGTAGACTCATTGGTATTAGCTGTGGTCCTTCCGTTTGTTATACTAATTGCCCTCTGTATTGTGGCAGTTCTGGTTCTGTGGATTGTCAGCTGGAAATTAAACATTGGATTGGAAAGAATTAAAATCATTAAATCCAGAAGGAAGGCCAGAGCTCCACCAGCTGGAACAAGGACACATGAAGAGCTTCTTGAAGGCCATGGAAATAAAGAGGATCCAATATATGATTCCTTACGAATCCCAGCTATTGTGATTATACCAGCTATAGCACATGATCAAATGCCAGAGTATCTCACCATCGTGGATGACAACGAACCTGTGGCTTCCATTGCTATGACAACCAACAATGCATATCTACAGTTTCACCAGAAATCTTCACCTGCACAGTAACGAGTGCCCAAGCCCACTGTAATAGACAATAGTGCACTCAATAACAAACTTTTCCTCCTCATCTTAAAATAATATTTTTGCCATAAAATCCTTACATAACAAAGTGACAACAACAAGTTCGACAGACCTTGACTGAACACTAACTTATTTTGAATGGATACAATTTTGTACTTCTTTCCACAGATCTTATTTTACTGCAATACAATTGGACTGCTTTCTTCATTTCAGCATGAACACCATGGACTATGACTAAGAGTTTAATTGATTTGCAAGTTACAATCAAACATGTTAGCACTGTCATAGACAACACTGTTATTCTGGCATTACATGAAAGCAGCTATGATAGAATGTAGAGGCTAAAGCAGTCCAGATATATCTTATTTAATGAGAGCACTAAATAAAGATCACCCTGAACAAGTCTTCATTCAATACAAGCTACAAAAAATAAGCATGAGGTTTCACACATGTTGAAACTGAATCAAAGTTGATGCATATATAGTTAGAGTTTTGTTAACTTTATTAGAGAAGTAAACACGTAGAATAGTGTGCTAGGTTGCTATTTAAATAATTTTTGCTGTTTTAATAATAAAATGTTAAATATAATGGGCGTGGTATAAGTGTGGTTTGGGTGTGGCCAAAAAGTAACTCCCACATCTTTTTTTTATAATCCTGTGTGCGTCCCTGATCTAGGGGGGAATGGGAAGCTTCTGCTTCAAACTTCCAACTTCCTCTACATTTGCATGTGGTTGTAAGCTATGACGAGTCTTAGCCCTAAATGAATCATTTGGCTCATACCAACCAGACATTTGGGTACATTCAAAGTAAATTAAAGTGTCATCTTTCCTTACATATAAATACATGTATGTAAGGATACCTACACACATACATACTAGTGATGTGCTTGAGCACAAATGGCGAGGGAGCCTAAAGCTACACTGTTGTTAAACTTTTCATTTTAACTTTTAACACTCAAGCTACTAAAAAAAACAGTTGAATCTTTTTATTACGTAAATACGGTCAAGGGGTATTCAATGCCATAGTAACCACTCCCCGCAATTGTTTGGTTTGAAAAAACAACAACAAAAAGCAAAAAAACAAACAAAACACATGCCATTTAAAAAACACCATCTGCCGTAGCTGAAATCATTTTTAGGTCAGGACCCACACGACTAGAGAACTAGAGAAAGCCAACTTGCCTGTCTCTATATCGATGTTTGCTATCGTTGTAGGGTCTGTCTCCCTCGTTTTGACTATGGGATATCTGATACTCACTTGTGTTGTAGTAAAGAAGTTTCGAAGCATCCAGAAGAGGCTGAGTGACTTGGAACTATTCAGAGACACAAAACAAAGGACACCTAAAGACCCAAATATGGAGCGAGAAGAATCTTTCGCTGATGAGTGTGGTAAACAAGCATCCAGCGTGTTTTATGAGAACACAGTAGCACCCAGAGAACCCAATTACAAAAATGTCCTTGAAGCTGATATCATTTCTCGAGAGTATGGCAATAAAAGGACCAACAGTGTTCGTAATGAAAATACAATACCAACTGAAGGCTTGTACAAGAATGTTAATACACTTTCTTATGACAAAACAAATGGAGGCAGAGCAAGAATGCCCACTTACACCAGCTTAGTGATTCAAGAACATCCGAAAACTAACGATTATAAGGAACTCAAGACTGTTACAGGTATGAGACACTGTGAAAGTGCATCTTCAGCACAAAGTAAAGATGGCAGTGAAACAGATTATATAAATGTGGCTTTAAAAAAATACAGTGATGGTGCACCTTGTGTTCAAATTGAGAGTGACACAACTACTTTCTACAGAGCCCCTCCTTCATGATGAGCACCACAGGATATCTGAAACGAATTGCTTTGTATCAAATGGACATAGATTTAAAACATTAAACTTTTCCTAATAGCATATGTTGTTTCTAAATGTTTTCATTACCGTCAGTCATGCAGTACAATTACAAGTAATCAATGTTCAGTTTACACTAAAGCCAGACTGTAAACACCATAGTATAAAGCTTTAATAGTACATTGTTTATAATGCCCAGATGAACTATTTACCCCCTCAGATTTACAGTAAGCCAACTCAGGCACACAACTCATCCTTCACATATCTATATATGTCTAGAAGTCTACAAAGAACAATGTATTTAGAAACCTGTACCAATGTCAAACCTATTCTAATCTCTATTGTACAAATTAATTTTTAGTCCACCGTGATAGAAATGCTATTATACAATTGTATCATATAATACTTTTTGAAGCACATATTATTGAACTTGTTCCTCCAGTCTGCCATAATGTCCCACACTAAACTACCTTCTAGGACAGCCCACTACAGCCAACTGGACATCTCAATTCTCTATGAGTTTACAACTTGCTAAGCTTAATTTGAGTCACTTTTATTGATGCTAATGAGATTAATATTTTTCCAACCTAAAGAATTACTGATTGTGGAGTAGATACCGGTGTTATGAGGGTACAGCAGTCTTTAAAAAGGGGTGAGGCCTATTTCTGCTAGATGCCTCTAGCACTTTTTACAAATACTCACACCCACATTACAAGAATAATGTATTCCTTACACATACTGGAAGTTAGTCATTATACTGGTTCTATGCCAGAAGCTTCCTACTCCGCATGATACAAAACACTATAATTAAGTTAGCTCTTTAATACTAGCATTGTATCTACTTTTTTAAAGCACACTGTAGAGAAATACTGTTGTCTTTTAGTAAAAACATTTTCACACTATAAAGTGTTATACATGAAAATAAATTACTATAACAAAATAATCCCCATGATAGCTTCAGATAGGGTAAAAAATACATAACTGAAATAACAGAAAACAAGTGTATGATGTTTTCTTAAAAGTCTAGATAGAAGCTCTCGGTTGACTTGGCTGCAATATGTACAAGAATTGGAGTACTCGCTGGACTAGTATAACGCAGTGCCCATATATCATATCTGACTATTGGCTGTGGTGGTAAAACCTTAAACATTGCATAGCATGTACAGCTACCTGCAATTATGAGTAACAGTTATACATTGCAAGCAATAATAATAATAATGATGATGATAATAATAATAGCAAGATCAACAACAACAATAATAAAATTGATAATAAAAGGAAACTTTAAACATGTTTCAAAATTTGTAAGTTTAGTAGGATTTGACAAAAAAATATGACTAAAATCATGTCTAATTTTGAATATACAGAACATAAATAAATAAATGATATCTAGTTAACACTCAATCATAAACTATAACAGCTATCAGTTCTTAATCAGTCGCTGGCATTCGGAAACTCCTTGTGGTGTACTGAGACAAGCGATAAGGCTGAGTATTGTGCGTCTGGGGTGCTTCCAGCACTTCAGTTTGATAGGTTGTCCTGTGGCTATCTCTTTCCTCGTAGCTATCATCCAGCAAAGGCTCACGCAGAGCGGTGTAGGAATTTACTCTTCTTAAACTCCTATTGTTTCCATCATTGCTCCTGCTGTTGTCTTCTGTTATTGTACTTGCTCTGGATGACACGCCCTTACTCCAGGGAAGCTTGACGGACAATCGTTTGCTACACCTCCTAAATATGTGATGAAATTTCTTGTAAAATATGAACAAAATGGTCCCAAACAGTGCTAAAGTAGGAATAATAACGAGGAAAAAGGGAATGATATTGTCATGAAAAGCCCGATCGATTCTTCCGTACTCATCGATGCTCTCCGGTTTCATTAGCGATAGAAACACGATGTCCATTAACAGTATTGTGTCCAAAACATTGAGCCACTTCTCCTTGTATGGCTGGAAAGAGGTGTGAATTATAACAATCACTATGTTGACCGTCGTCAGGACTGTATTGTCCTGCGGTTGGTCCAGGGATATTTCGCTGATGAAAAATATCACCAACCTTGCTAAAAAATAAAATCCAGCAAACCAGCAACACTCTGGCCGGTAGCATGCTTGAAACTCGTCTACAATGGGCTTCAATCGAAACTTTACCAAGTTAATGTACTTGGAAATTTGGTTAGCAAACAGGAACAGTATGCAGATAGGCAGGGACAGAAAAACTTGCAAAAAAATAGCTATTATGGCATACGGAATATGCTCATTCTTGAAATAAAAAACTTCAGGAGCGATTTGCACTCTCAAAGTGCCATTCACTGATAGAGGAACCAGGAGCTTGAAGCTGGTGCAAGCAACAGACGTGTAAGAAATCAAGATCAGCATGCATATAGCATGGATTGGGGAGTTTTCAGCGAACGAGAGCCTCCTGGGTAGCTTGATGTAACGAGGAATAAGAACAACCACAACAATCACACAGATAATGAACAAAGGTGTGGTGAAACGGAACAAGTAGTGAGGGAGTGCATTGTCCCAACTCTTGGCGAAGCAGAGCTTTATCATGAAGCCGATAAGCTCGGTATCTAGCCAAGTTATGGCCATGTCAATGTAAAGGGTAATTCGTATCCACAAATCACTGAATAGAGAACTTTGCTTCGTGTAAATCATGGATATGCTGAAGAAGTAGATGATCCCATACATGAAACCCGAGCCCACACTGAGATTTAGAGAGAGCACTACCAATATGGCAAAGACAGCCAGCACCCAGTAAACAAATAGAGCCAACACAAGCAGGCCAGTGCTACGTGCACTGCAGGTAGTGCTGGGTGCACACTCAAACGCCGAGTAAGTGAAGGAATGATTGGCAGCACATCTAGAACACAACAAACCTGACCTTCCTTTCCAGCACAGGTCATCGGATTCTTTGATGCTGCAGTAGTTGGAATAAGTGGGACAGGTATGAGCCTTATCGGGGCAGCGACCGTACATATACCAACAATTCTGCACTGGACACGGAAAAGCAGAATCATAACGATCCGAGTACCAATAATGTCTCTGCACACACAAATCCCGGCCGCTGCTCAAACACATCACTTTGTCTGATTTGGACGAGCACACACATATTTGCTTGTCTTTGTCGTATCTGTATCCCACTCTGCAAGGTACTATGTAAACACTTACATTAGCTTGCCCCATGTGGTAGTATTGTGAGTCCTCATAAAAAAACCTGATGTAGAAGGTAGTGTTTTTTGTGATGTTTTGACCTTGGATAAAAAATTCTATGTTTGAGTTATAGTCATCAAAAGCCACAGTACTGGGGCCACGAAGAGTTACATCAAGTGAGTATCCATGCTTCTCTGTCCACAGTCGAAGGTAGCCCACATTCTGAAGGCTGATATGATGTGGCTTCAAAGTAAACATCTGACCCAGCATAACTTCCAGGGAATCAGGTACCAATGAAATTTCCCCATTATCTATTAAAATTTGAGTGTGGGAGTCTGGTACATACGAATAATTTTTCAGAAGAACTTCAGTGGGCATGCATTTCTTACTATTCTTAATGGCAACAGATTGGTTTATCCTATTAGCCAGATTATTCTCAAATATGACTTCAGAGTCTTCAAGAATTAGTATGCCGCAAAAGGTGCCGGTTACTCTGGAAAAAATGGCTCCTCCAAGGACCCATGCAGTGTTGTGAAGAAAAATGATTGTGGATAAAGATGAAAATACCGCGTGACTCTCATCCTCAATCAAAATAGCTCCTCCGAATATGCCAATATTGGAATGAAATGTCACATTGCCACTGATGTGGGCTTGGGAAGTGTTCAGCAGAACCAGAGCAGTTCCCATATTGCCAGTGAGTTCACTGGAGACTTCTGCAAAAAGAACTAAAGAATTTGACGCTAATATTGTTCCAAGACCAGCCACCGTATTCGCTCCATTCAGTTCTAGTTTAGTCACGCCACCGAAGTAAGCCACTGTTCCTATCAGATACAGTGCATTTCCAAATTTCTCTGCTCTGTTATATTGCCACTTGCAACTCGTGAATTCTATTAAAAGCCCACTGCAATCTTTACACAGTACTAACACTGATACTGCTCCGCCAAGGGCACCAGTGTTGTTGGTAAAATGACTTTCATTCACACGAATGGGTGTGATTAGGGTAATTTCATTTGTTGGTTGCTCATTAGTGAAATACAATGCCCCGCCTTCATAACCAGCTTTGTTATTTGTAAATATCGACTGATCGATAGCTATGATGGTTTGATGAAAATTTCCTTTAAAGCGTACACTGATGGCACCACCGCACAAGGCCATGTTATTGTGAAAAGAACTACTAGTAATTAAAAATTCGTTTGTGGTGTTGTCTTCCAGGGGACCGATAAGAATATCAAGTGCACCTCCATAGCCAATGGGCGACTCACATGATGACATCTTTAGATTAAATACAGAAGGATCATTCAAGTTTGAATCAAAATAGCAAGAGCTGATGGATAAAGAGCTATTGCTTGCCACATGGGAAGATCTCAAGACTATACCTCCACTACGGCACTCGTGCTGGTCCAAAAGCACTCTGCTTCCTTGGAAAAAAGAGTTTTCAATGATAGTATTACCATGAATGTCTAATAGTAACAGAGCAGAACCTTTCTGACTTACAAATGAGCAATGGCTTATGCAAGTGTCTGAAGTGTTATGGAGTATAACTGAAGTACGATTTAACGGTCCATAGGCACCTAAATAATACTTTGAAGAGCTGAAGGAACATCCATTGAATGTAAGATTGGCTAGAGTGATATCGACTACATCTTGAAGAACAACTCCACTGTCCCCTCTGCAGGATATAGTCACCATGGAAGACATGCCTTCAATACGAATATTAGCTTGTTTAGAATTCAACACGAGTACTGTGTTGTTTAGTAAGAGGTCATCCATTAGCTTCATAGTGGCACATTGGTGGATGTTGTCTTTGAGATAGGAGAGGCTGGCGCAGGGATGGTCTCTCTGGTCAGGTCTCAGACAGTCCTCAGAGTCTGCACCAGTTCTACTGGATACATAGTACACTGACTTCACCACACAAGATTTCTGCTGAGAGATGACTATACTTTGTAAGACAGAAGCAAGTAAGGCAAACACAGCTAATGGGCAATAAGCTGCCATTATGTATCTCCTAGTAAGACTGCCAATCAACCAGTTTGTGTGCAGCTGCAATTGTGATAAGTGAGCCCATAGTGAACTCCCAACTTTGCTCTATAAACGGTTGTGACCTAGCCCAGTCCACTGGTGGTTACCCTTCACAACCACTAGCAATGCTAAATTAGGAGACCACACACAAGTTGTAAGAGTTCACCACTTCAGACAGGATGGTGGCTGTTAAGTAATACTATGTGATCCAATTTTTGAGCATGTCTCTTCTAACACTTACAAAAGAACAGGATTAGTTTCAGTTGCAATTTAGTATACCGTATAGTAAGGGACCAGAGCTGTTTGGGAGGTCCAGGAACTGAATGCATGGTTAAAAGTCCAGTTGTTATAGTAACCATACAGAAAGTTTTAACTTCAATGACATATTCCAATATCTTTAAAGAAAAGGTGTTGGAGGTGTAGCGAATAAACAGCTCTACTGCCTTGAAAAAACAACAACAAATATTGCGGCATGAGATCATGACAACATAAGCATGTCTCAAGAATTGTAGTTTTGCATGTGAACATTTTCTTTATCAATTAATAAATGGGTGTTATAGATTACAACTTTACGTTTGCTGGTATGCTAGACAGAACTAGTCTTTTCTCTGGCATTTCAGACTAAAGTATATTCATGACCTAGTAGTGTCTATTTGTGGCCTATAATAATAACATGGAGGCTTGTAGTATGATACTGCAAACCTTGAACCAAAGGGGTGTGGTTGTGATCACTCCACTGTTTGAAATGATGTCTGTGCAATGGACACTTTGTTTGGTCATTGTGAGTCATTCCATCCAAGCAATTCTCTCTGAATGTGAAGTGAGTCATGACTACTATGTAGCCAGTTATGGAAGTGATAATTCAAGCTGTTTGGAGTCTAGTAATCTTCACTTTCCTTGTGCTACTCTGTGGTATGTAAGTAGGAACTTCCAAGACTGTGCCACTATAAAAATACTGGATGACTTGACTGTAAACTATTTAGCTACTTTTGAAAGACAAACCGCATTAATTGGCGAGCGAGCGTAGCGAGCGAGACACTTACAGGGGTAACACAATCGAAAATCGGGGATGTTTATATATTTATTTGTATATATGTTTGGACGTACGTATGTCATTTTGTACTTTGACCCTCGCGTTTTTGTGTTAGTTCGGTTGTCGACCCCGTCCCAAATTGCACTAAACAGAATCCTCTGGTTTATCGTTCAGTACCCGTATCACCCTAGAAATTGAATTGTTTACCGTTTTGAATTCTTTTGCGGGTGCAGTTCAAACTTGAAAACTTAAGGGACTTCCATTTCTATTCGAGTTAGTGGCGGTGGTAAGTCAATGCGGTCTTTGTCATGGTTATAAGCCGTGCGCAACAGTATTCACTTGAAAATACATTGTCCACTAGACTACCGCGAAGGTAAGTCTGTGTAGGTGCATGTCCAGTTGTGTCAAAGCATTGTGTGTTACAACCACTACTTAGCTAAACAATATCACAAAGAAAACTTTTAAATAACGTGTATTGTTTTGTTGTTGTTTTTTCCCTTCAATTCAAGCAGTTGCAGAGAGTTGTTACTATGGCACTGAAATCCCTTTACCGTGTATGCGAAATTTAAAAACTGGACCTTATTTTCAGTAGCTTCAGTGTTAGAAGTCAAAATCATTCAATAGTCTTTAGGCTCGCTCGCCATTTTGTGCTCAAGCACATCACTAGTAATAAAGGGATATAGTAACACAAGTCAAGGTAGTGTGACCTTACAATGTGCTAAAAATGGCGGAATCAAGGCTGTCCAAACATTGGAAATAACTTTAGAAAACATTCAATTTAGAAACTGTGCAATACCAATCGGAAACTATAGTGAAGTCTACAAGATACATTTCAACTATACATCAGTCTGGCTGGTTGAATGTAAAGGCACTCTGATTCAGAACTGTTCCTTCTGCACCTATGTTGGAGCTGCACTTTTACTGGTAGAGGATTATGGTAACACTACCATCAAACATTCTAACTTCTCTGGGAGTCAGCTGCTTGTAAATAATCATTCACGCACTGGGGGGATTGTGCTTCGTACACGAATATTTCGGGAAATATCTGAAGTATTCATTCAGGTCACGAATTGCATTTTCACAAACAACATTGCTAAGCATTCGAAGTGCATTAGTGGTAGCACTCAATGCGGACATGGAGGAGCAATTGAAATAGGACATATGGACTCTAATACAATTTCCAAACTCAATTTATTCCTAACCGTAGACTACTGTATCTTCGAGTCTAACGTAGCGACAGATGGTGGAGCTATTAGTGTCGTGCTTCCAAAGTTCACATCAGCATTTCTGTCACATTCCCAGTTCATAGCCAACAAGGCTCTTCGTCAAGGTGGAGCCATCATGCTTTCGTTCTATCAATTACAAGACTCCCTGGCTACGCTCACCGTTAAAAACTGTGATTTTAATAACAACAGTGCCGACTGGGGAGGAGGAGTGGCAGTATTAGATAGCTGTACGGGTTGCAAGCGTTTCACTAATGTCGAAGTGAGCGAGTCACGCTGGATTTCCAACACAGCCACTACTTCAGGCTTCGCTGTCGCGGTTAGTGGCCCGAGAGACAGCAGTAATAAACGAGATGACTACTTCAACCTTGAGTTGAAAGTTTCGGACTGGAATTATTTTTATAAAAACTACGGCAGTGGTGACGGCACTGGAACCATAGCTGCTGAAAATTCTATGGTATTGCTCAGCAAAGAAGCAGATGCAATGTTTAAAGAGAATGACGGAACAGTTTTAGCCTTGAGAAATTGCAAGGTGATGCTTGAAGGGAAGGCTTCGTTTTTATCCAATTCTGGCAGTCAGGGTGGAGCCATGCTGGTGGATGGTGAATCTGTATTGTCGTTTGGTTCTTCCTGCAATATTTCATTTTGTGAAAACAAAGCAGCTGGTTTTGGAGGAGCAATTTATTCCGGAGTTACAGAATACTGCACATTTGATGTTGATAAAATGACTAACCGTTCTCTAGTTTCGTTCAGCTCAAATTTTGCAGGTGGATTGGGTAATTCCATATACTTAAACAGTATCAGTGAGTGCATAAACATAAAAGAGTTGTTAAACCACTTTTATTTCACTAATCCCTCAGAATCAGGTGTTTTACTTCCGATAGCATACCTTAATGTTACTATTATTGAAAATCATAACGGTACTCAGAACTTAAGCAAAGTAAAGCTTGGTCAGCACTTTTATATACAACCGACCATGAAAGATATTTTAGGTCAAGATAGTGTGGGGATAGGCTTTGTTAGAGTGGAATCGAACGGTTACGAACTAGTGGGACCCAGCAAAATAAATTTAGACGCATACACAAGCAATATATAGTGTTTTACATTCGTAGCGGAGAGCTGGTACTCCAGGATACACCAGTTACCTTATCTGTGGTCTACGAAAAGTCAGGAACAATGGACATTGGTAGAGTTGAAGTAAGCCTTGTAGTAACGCCTTGTGTAGAGTTCCAGGATCACTCCAACAGAAGCCAAATATGCAGTTGTGAAGTTAAGCAAGACGAATACAAAGAGTGCAGCAAATCAGGGACGAATGTGTGTTTAAGAAAACACTACTGGTTGAGTGAGGACTTGAATAGCTTACATTGTCCACCTTTAAACTGCATATACTCTGTGAATAAATGCCCTCACGAGAACTATGGGGATGACTGCTCCAGTGACGACTACTGTATTATTGAAAACTCAGATGACGTTTGTCAGGATGGAAGGACCAACTTCTTATGCTCAGAATGTGCAGAAGATTATTCCTTTACTTATGGAGCTCTTCATTGTGTGAATGATACTACATGCAGCGTTAGGAATACGATATTCTTGTCCCTGTGCCTGTTTGCATATTGGGTTGTACTACTTGTGGTTTTTCTGCTCGTTCTGTCTCTTAAAGTTAGTATTGGTTCTGGATTTATGTTTGGAATAATATACTACTTCAGTGTGGCTTCAATCTACACTAGAAGCAGTGCAGTGTTAGGTACAGAGTGGATTCAAATTTTAATGTATATTAATACTGCCATTACTTTGCTAGACCCAAGACTGCTAGGATATTGGAAGATATGTTTTGTAAAGACATGGAAGACACCCTTGCCTCATGAACTGCTCCGCCTAGTTACTCCTCTATTTCTAATGGTGTCTGTTGTCATCTTTATCACAGTTGCTCGATGTTTCAGAGTTCCTCGGCGTTTTTCGATACCTGAAAGCTCTCCAGTTCATGCCATTTGCTTGCTCATTCTCTTCTCTTACACATCAGCATCGTACACTAGTTGGAACCTTCTTTCTCCATTATTGTTACATAATGGTACCTACTTAGTACAGGTTGCACCAACTGTCAGATATTTTCACCACAGCTATAACTATTACTTTATCTTGGCTGTTTCTGTTCAGCTCTTCATCTGTCTGCCTATATGCTTTATCCTTCTGTTTGCTCCCTTCTTTTCTAAGCATGTGAATTTAGTAAAGCTTCGCCTTAAGCCCATCGTTAATGAGTTTCACGCGTGTTACCAGCCGGAGTATCGCTGGTTTGCTGGATTATATTTTTTGGCGAGACAAATTCTCTACGTAATATACTTGATTTTTACTGAAAGTCATCCACAGAACAACAGCTATCTTACTACAGTGAATGTCCTAGTTTTACTGACTCACACAATAGCTCAACCTTACTCCAAGAAGTGGCTCAATGTGATAGACACTATTCTTCTCACTGACATTGTGGTGCTGTCTCTCTGGTCTCCAGAACAGACAAACTTAGGGAAACGGGGCAACAAACTTATTCACAATTTTGCTATTCCATACACTCTCATCTTAATCCCTACAGCATACCTCTTTCTAACTCTATTTACTATTTTCTTCAAAAAACTAACTTTTTGTGGTTTGATGCTATAATCTATTTTGCATATTTACACTGATAAGCACAATATTAAAATACATACTAAAGTGAAAGGTAGCAAGCTAATCACTTTGATACTAGTGCAAGCATCCTTAAATGTTAACGAAATGCATAGTTTTTAAAAGTTGAAGCAGTTGTGATATGCAGACACATAAGTAGGAAGTAGTAGTTGTTATTCTTTAATGTTATACAATATATATGTATATACTATATATATACACATAATACATACATACACACACATATATATATACAAGGATTATAAAGCCTTTCCTTGAAAACTATTGTGACCTTCATAGCAACATTAGCCACAAATTTCATCAATTTATAAAATGAGAAAACCCCCTGAAAGTTTGAAAATATTGATTCGACTCTTGGACATAAAATATAACCTATGTATATATAACATATTATATTATATATATATATATATATATATATATTTCACCCTAGATATCTTCACAATGATATGCATAGGTACATGACCCGTGAAATTACTCACGATAATTCACGTTGTTATTTCAAAAGCTATGTAGCAGTTCCTCCAGTAGAACTGAGGCATTGATTACATATTACAAATTAAATTGGATATAACAGTTACCATTATACTATCAATAAATGTAATTTCATTTCAAATATCACCACACAATTTCGATAATAAAAATATGAGGAATATTAGAACTCTAAATCAAACACAAGCACACAAAATATAGAACCAATAATTTTCAACCACTATTAGCTGTAGTGGAAGTCTACTACAGTAAATCTAAATAATGATTAGAAATTAAAACAATTTTTTTTTCAAATATAGACCACAAAATCATACTACATGATGTGTAACTTCATTGTTACATACTTCCATAGTTGTTGGAGCCATCGTTCTCCATTTTGGTATCCAAATCTTCCAGCAATGGCTCTCGATATTTATTATTAGAAATACGACTCACCACCGAAGGTGTACTCGATTTTAGTTGAAATCCGTCACGTCGTTGACTGGAATTCCCGGTTAATTTTATTACCTTGGCATCTGAGTGCGCTCGGTAGCATCTTCGCTGGCATCGATCGAATATCAGTTTTTTGAATAATACGGTGCAAAGCGATAGAAGCAAGTACATAGTAGGAATTATGATAAGAGCATACGGAATCACGTAATCATGTATTTGTTCATTACCCCATTTTCCAGCTTTGTTCTCTTCTGGAGACCAAAGTGACAAAATTACTATATCGGAGAGAAGAATAGTGTCTATTATATTTAGCCACTTCTTGGAGTAAGGTTGAGCTATTGCATGAGTTAGTAAAACTAGGACATTCACTGTAGTGAGATAGCTGTTGTTCTGTGGATGACTTTCAGTGAAGATCATGCTGATCAAGTAAACCATTTGTCTCGCCAAAAAATAGAATCCTGCAAACCAGCGATACTCTGGCTTGTAGCACGCGTGAAACTCATCAACGATGGGCTTAAGGCGAAGTTTCACTAAATTCACATGCGTAGACAAGAATGGAGAAATCAGGAAGAATAAACATATTGGAATGCAGATGAAAAGCTGGATGAGAAGAGCCAAGACATAGTATGGAATATAGTCATTATGATAGTATTCCACAGTTGGAGCAGCCTGTACCCTGTATGTACCATCACTTAAATGCAAAGGGGCAAGAAGCTTCCAGCTAGTGTATGATACTGAAGTGTAGGAAAGAAGAATCAGCAAACAAATGGCGTGAATTGGGGATTTTTCGGATATCGAAAAACGCCGTGGAAGTCTGAAACGAGCCACTATAATGAAAATGACTACTGACATCATCAGAAATAGAGGAGTGGCCAGACGGAGCAGTTCATGAGGCAGGGGCGTCTTCCACTGCTCTACAAAACATACCTTAAAATATCCCAGCACTCCAGGGTCTAGCAGAGCAATGGCGGCATTAATGTACATTAAAATTTGAATCCAGTCGGAACCTAACACTGCACTGCTTCTAATGTAGATTGAAGCTACGCTAAAGTAGTAAATGATTCCGAACATAAATCCCGAGCCAATGCTTATTTTTAAGGAGAGAATGAGCATGAAAGCAAACAGTAAAAGAACCCAATATGCAAGTAAGCCCAGTAATAATAATATCATATTTTGCACTCTACACGTTGAACTGTCAACACAATAGAAGGCGCCAAAAGTGAAGGCATTATCCTCCACACATTGTGAGCACAAGAAATCTGTCCTATTTGCCTGACAAACATCGTCAGATATTTCAACGATGCAAAAGTCATTACTGGAACAGTTATCGTAATGGTTGTTGTAAGGGCATTTCCCCGTAGTGTACATGCAGTTTAAAGCAGGACATGGATAAGAACTGTTAAAATTTTCACTGGGCCAGTAATACTTCCTTATGCAGACATTATCATTAGTGTCGCTACACTGTATGGCATTATCAGAGTAATCTTTACACTTACAAATTTGGTCTACATCAGAGTACTCCTGGGATGCCACACATGGAGCTACCACGAGGTTAGTAGTCACCCTTTTAATGTCTAGTACTCCAGACCTTTGATAGGCCACAGATAAAGTGACTGGAGTATCTTGGAGCACTTGCTCCCCACGAATAGAAAATTCAATATTGCTGGTGTAGCCATCTACGTTTATTTTATTAGGCCCCAAGAGCTGGTAATTGTCAGGTTCTACAGTAACATAGCCTATACCTATAGCCTCCATATCTAGTTCATCTCTCACTGAGGGTCGTACATAGAACCTTTGACCAAGCTTTACCTTGCCCACTTCCTGACTGGACAATACTTCATTGTTATCTTCGTCTATAACCGTAACATTGACATAATCGATCGGAAGAGAAATACTTTTTGCTGAAGGATCTAAGAAGCCGAAATGATCCAATAACTCTTTTATGTTTTCACATTCGCTGATACTTTCCAAATAAATTGACTGATCGGACAAACCGGCAGAGTTGGGCCCAAACGAGACCAGCGAAATGTTTGTCATTTGGCCCACATTGAAGGTGCAATATTCAGAAACTCCAGAATAAATAGCCCCTCCAAGCCCAATGACACTGTTGCTATGAAATGAAACATTACAAGCAGGACCGAATGACAAAACTGAGTTGCCGTCTACTAGAATAGCTCCACCAAGAATGCCTGAGTTGTATGTAAACACAGCCTTCCCTTCAAACACTGTTTGGCAATTCTTTAATGCAATTGCAGTTCCGTTGTTTTTATTGAACCGTGTCTCTGCTTCACTACTAAACTCTACAAATGAGTTTTCAACAGCTATAGCCCCAGCACCATCCCAATTTCCATAGTTTTCAAGTAAGCAGTTATTTCCAGAGAGATTGAATAGAAGGTTGTAGTTTTCATTATCTATGTTTATGCCAGATTTAGGACCTTTAACTGCAACAGCAAAGCCAGAGGTACTGGCAGTGTTTGAAATCCATTGTGAGTCACTTAATTCAATACTAGCCAAACTAGAACATTCTTTGCAATTGTCTACAATAACCGCTAACCCTCCTCCCCATGCGGCACTATTAGCACGAAACTCACAGTAGTTGGTGACGGTGAGCGTACTGATGCTATCTGTTAAAGGAGCATAACCAAAGAAAACAGCACCTCCTTCGCAAAGAGCTCTATTTTCTAAGAAAACTGTGTTAACCAAAGACAAAGAAACGTTAGTTGGATAATTAATGCTAATAGCTCCACCTTCTCTGGCTGTATTCGAAAAGAAGGTACTGTATTCTATGGTTATGGACAGACCGAATCTGAAGATTCCAGTGACGTCCAAATAACTCACTTCTATAGCTCCTCCCTGTCCGTATTCACTGATGGTTTCACTGCATTGGGACTCTAATGGATTCGTATTGTTAATGAATCTACAATTAGAAATCAGAATGGTAGAGTCAGATTGTTCCACATAATTTGATTGGCGATAAACAATGCCCCCAGCACGCAAGTAGTCAAATTTATGATCTCCTGTGAACTGAGAATACTTGATGGTAATGTTTCCGTAATAATCCAGGAATACAAGTGCAGCTCCTTCACTGTTGAGGAATGAACAGGCCTCCATCATCAAATTGCTACTTCGCACAAACGCAATGGAGCCGTAATCAACATATTTACCATAATAGAATCCTTTAAACATAGCACAGTATAGGAAGCGAAGGTATTCTAGAGTTATTCCAGTAGTTTGATAAAATTCTAAACCAACATTGCCAGCACAAGTCAAAGATACAGTTCTATCCTCACTTCTAGCGTTGAATCCTATTATTCTTGTTTCATTCCTATCGTCAAAAAAAGCTGATCTTTCCACAATCAAGTTGTCCAGTATCATGATAGTAGCACAGTCCGCAAAATTCGTGCTGCCATACCATAGAGTTTGACATGGAAAATCAGGGCGGAATGGCTCCAAGCAGCTGGAATTATCAGTGCCATAACTTGCAACATAATATTCCTTTCTTTCACATTGACTCACCACAGCTTCGGTGCAACAGCTAGCAAATACAAAATAAGCTATCCATTGAACAGCTTCCATTTTGAATGGTGAAATGGCTACAAATATGTCCCTACACCAGAGTCACCTCAGAGTACAACTTTGCAGACCACGTAGCCATGAATATTGACAAATGCAAATCATCCAGTAACACTTGCTGCATGAGTCGAACCAATCACAAACAACACAACAACGTAAAAACTCTCACACATAAACTGTAACAGAGTAGAATCATCCAATCTAGCTTTCATAAATGACCATTTAGCAGCATGCTAGGTGGGGTTAATACAAGGCGGAACGCCCCGATCGATGTGTGGTAAAGGGTCCCCCTGATGCGCAGGCGCAAGTGAGGAGACCACGAGGTGGGTTAGGGTGTGCAGTAAATTGTGAACCGCAGTAGAAGCCAGTCAGCATCGAGAAGACGATAACCAGCTGCCCACCCACCCACACCAGGGGGGGGGGGGGGGGGGGGGGGGGGGGGGGGGGGAGTATTTTTGTGGTTTTGTTTTTTTCTTCTTTTGTTTCACCTCTGGTAGACAGTGCTTCACTAGCCTACTGTGAAAGCGTGGTTGCCGGGATTAAAGGGGCTTGTCCTGCCCCATTCAGCCTTGGTTGATTAGGGGTGGGGTATCCGGCCTCCACCTATGCCAACCAACTCAGCCTAGCGCTGTGGATCAGAGGGAGGGGGCCACCATCATGATGTGAAGGTACAGTACTAGTAGGACGGGCTAGTAAGTGGGTAGGTTGTATATCCAGTGTACAAGTGTGCATGTAAAAGTGTTGTAAGTTTCTAAAGAATAACACAAAAATCTAAAAGCAAACTCTTAAAATATTAACTGTTAGTATTCAAATGAAAATTTAATTTCTGCTTGCTTCAGCTATGCCAACTCACAACGCATTGCTAATATAATTATGCAAAATTTGGGGTCTTAGAATCCCTTCCAAAACTTTGGGGGAGTGGGTGGCTCCAGCCTCTCCAAGCCCACCCTTAGCCTCCTATGATTTCTACTTTTTTGACATCATATAGATCAGGATTTCATACAGGATTTTTTTCTGGGGGGGTGAAGAGTTTAGGAAGGAGGGGGGGGCCCACACGTTTGATTGACCACACCCAATTTGTTGAAACCACACCCATTTAATTAAAAATCGTCTCAGGTCTAGAATTAGTGACACTAATCTTGGAAGACTAATGTGTATTGCAATTGAAGGACCTCAATTAACTGAAGTGAACTTTCACCAACTATTAGATATTATATACAAACAACAAACTCACAGAATACTAATTATAAATCATAACCACAGAATACCATTAAGTAGTAAATATTATTAATTTATTTCATGAAATTCTGGGGGGGGGGGGGGGGGGGAAATCCCAGGGCGCCCCTACCTCTGTACGAAACCCTGTAGATAATATGAGAATTACAAGTGTGGGTCATAGTAAGTCACACTAAGCTAAGGATATAGCCATTGACGATAAAAGGAAATATAAGATCACATGTCCACTACGATTCTTCAGTGCTTTTATAAATCACCAGGATTTCAGCTCTCCCTCCATCCATAATGACAGAACTGCAAACAACTCTTTATCCTCACCCAGGTTTATGCCAAGTAGGAGAACAGTAGCAAGCCAGGAGATATAGTATGAAAATATACACTTGTTCAAGTAACAAATAAAAACAACTTAAAGTTAAAGGCTAGTGTCTAGTCAGACAGCTGTTACACACCCACCTATACTGGCGTACCATTAAGAAGTTCACATTAATAACTGTCCAGGTTTGCAGCCACTTGTCGACGACCATTCAAGGTAGGCTCCACCCACTGATATGGGTATGTCTCAAAGTAATATTTTCAAAATTAACCCAAAGTAGCCAAAATTAATGTGTTTGTGACAGTATGGAGGGTGAAGGGGGCGTAGCCCCACGAGCATCAAGGTCCTCCCCCCCATTATTTATTGTACCAACCATGTGACCACAATACAAAAGGCTAGCATGACAATTCAACCATTAAGAGGGATTTCTTGGAGTTAAATATTCAATAAATAAATACCAAATATTTGACAGGATATTCTGTGAGACTTTCTATAGTCACATGGGAAAATTGACAGCATTACTGGATAACCTAAAAATATCTCACTTATAAAATTAATATTTCTTTATAAAGCATAACACCAATTGTAAATATAAAAACTAGCTTCTATAAAAATAACTTAAAGCAAAAAAAATATGGCTACATTAAGAAATTCTAAAGAGCAAACATCTCTGCTTTCCTGCAAACTACACTAGCTAAGAAACAAAGTGCACAATTTCTACATACTTCCATAGTTGCTGCTACTACTGTCACTTCCCATTTTCGTGTCTAAATCTTCCAACAATGGCTCCCGATATTCATCATTTGAAAAAGGATCCACTACTGTAGTAGTACTGGGCTTCAATTGAAATCCATCACTTTTGGTATTGAATCTTTGAAACAAACTAGGGAATTGAAAATGTACCCTACAGCATCCTTGCCTGCATCGATTTAATATCAATTTTTTGAATAAAATAGTAAAAAGAGCCATGAAGAGGTACAGAGTAGGGACCAAAATAAGAACATATGGAATGCAATCATGGAAATACGCATTCCCCCATTCGCTCTTTCCTGTCTTCTCTGGAGACCAAATTGACAAGACTACTAAATCGGAGAGAAGAATAGTGTCTATCATATTGAGCCACTTTTTGGAGTAAGGTTGAGCTATTGCATGAGTTAGCAAAACTAGGACATTCACTGTAGTGAGATAACTGTTGTTCTGTGGATAACTTTCAGTGAAAGTCATGCAGATCAAGTAAACGATTTGTCTAGCTAAAAAATAGAATCCTGCAAACCAGCGATACTCTGGCTTGTAGCACGCATGAAACTCGTCAACGATGGGCTTAAGGCGAAGTTTCACTAAATTCACATGCTTGGACAAAAATGGAGAAAACAGGAAGAATAAACATACCGGAATGCAGATGAAAAGCTGAACGAATAGAGCAATGACAAAGTAAAGCAGAAAGTCTTTGTGGAAGTAGTCTATAGTAGGAGCCACCTGTACCAAATATCTACCATTACTTACTGGTAACGGAACAAGAATTTTCCAACTAGTAAATGATGACGATGTATAGGATAGAAGAATAAGCAAGCAAATGGCGTGAACCGGAGAACTTTCAGACATAGAAAAACGCCGAGGAAACCTGCAACATCGAGCGATTATGATAAAGATGACTACTGACACCATCAGAAAAAGAGGAGTAGCTAGGCGGAACAGTTCATGAGGCAGGGGAGTCTTCCAGCTCTCTATAAAGCACAACTTGCAATATCCTAGAAATCCTGGGTCTAACAGAGCAATGGCGGCATTAACATACATTACAATCTGCATCCACCTTATCCCAAGCACAGCACTAGTTCTAGTGTATATTGAAGCCACACTGAAGTAGTATATTATTCCAAACATAAACCCAGAACCAACACTAACTTTAAGCGACAGAACGAGCAGGAAAGCAATCAGTAGTACAACCCAATACCCGAACAGACTCAAGGACAAAAATACGGTATTCCTGATGTTGCATGTAGTACTATTCACGCAATGAAGTGCTTCGAACGAAAAAGAATAATCTTCTGCACATTCCGAGCACAGGAAGTTGGTCCTTCCATCCTGACAAACATCATCTGAGTTCTCGATAATGCAAAAATCGTCACTGGAGCAGACATCAGAATCATTCTCATGAGGACATTCTTCCACACAGTTCAAAGCAGGACAAGGGAGGCTTCTGTTCAGATCTTCATACAGCCAGTAATGTTTCTTCAAGCACACATACTGACGATCTTTGCTACATTTTATGTTAACATCATCTTCTTCTATATTACACTCACAAATCTGGCTAGTGTTAGAGTATTCCTGGGTCTCTACACAAGGAAATATTACAATATTTGTACTAACTCTTCTGATGTCTAGTATTCCAGAAGTTTCATAGGCTACAGATAAGATGATCGAAGTTTCTTGGAAGACTTCCTGTCCACGAATGGAAAATTCGATGTTATTGGTATATTTATCCAAATTAATCTTACTAGGACCCACTAGTTGGTAACCGTTTGATTCTACGCTTACATAACCAATTCCCTCTGTATCTTGACCTAACTCATTCTTAATGATGGGTTGTATATAGAATTTTTGACCGAGCTTTATTCCATTAAAATTAGTTCTCAATAGATTCACACTATCGTCCGGCTCCAAAATTGTAATCTGTATAGAGTCTATTGGTAGTAAAATACTTCTTGCTGAATGATCCAAAAATTGAAAATTGTCCAACAACTCTTCTATGTCTTCACATTTGCTGGTACTTTTCAAGTAGATAGATTGATCAGATAAACCTGCAGAATTTGGCCCAAAGGAGACCAGTGAGCTGTTAGTCATTTGATTCACGTCAAACGTGCAATATTCTGTAACTCCAGAATATATTGCCCCACCAAGACTGTCTGCACTGTTTCCGTCAAATACAACATTACAATTGGGACCGAATAACAAAGCAGAATCACCATCTACTAGTACTGCTCCACCAAGAACACCAGAGTTGGCCAAAAATGAAACTTTTCCTCCAAACCTTACCTCACAGTCCTTTAAAACTATTGCAGTTCCCTTATTTTCAGAAAATATTACATCCGATTCTTTTTCAAATACCACAAGTGAATTTTCAGCATCTATGGATCCAGAGCCATCTTCACTTCTGAAATTGCTGTTAAAACTGTTCTTGCCTGAAAGCAGTAAACAAAGTTTGAAATCGCCCTGTCGATAACTGTCTCCTCCATTAACAGCAATGGCAAAACCAGAGGTATTGGCACTGTTAGAAACCCAGCTTGAATTACGAATCTCTACTGTAGTTTCTCTGATGCAACTTGTGCAACTTTCTACCATAACGGCCACTCCACCTCCCCATGACGCACTGTTGCCACTAAATCTACAGCTGTCGCTGATAATTCCACCAAGGCCATCTTTGGGATTACGCGAATACATCACAGCACCACCTTGACACATTGCACTGTTTGAAGTGAACTGACTATCTACCAGGTGTAGCAAAACGTACGAACTAAGGATGCTTATAGCTCCTCCCACTACTGCTACATTCGAATCAAAGATACTGCTATGTATAACTACGGAAGAATTTAGTAAATTGGAGCCATCGTGCCTTACTTCCAATGCTCCTCCATGGCCATGCTCACTAAGATCACTGCTGCATAGAGCATCTGTATAAGTTACTCTATCAGTTCTACTCTTTCCAGCAATAGTGAAACCAGAGGTGCTTGCCTTGTTAGATAACCACTGTGAATTGTATATCTCTACTGTGAATCCGCTTGTGGTGCAATTTGAGCAATTTCCAACTATTAAGGCCACTCCCCCTCCTGATTGTGCCCTGTTGCTATCAAACTTGCATTTATCACATAACAGTCTACCAAGTCCGTCTTCTTCTGGATAATAAAAGAACATGATAGCACCTCCTCGACAGACTGCCTCATTAGATGCGAAGTGGCTATCACTTATAGATAACGAGATATACAAAGGGTGAAAAATACTGATAGCTCCACCCATCAGTGCTGAGTTGGAAATGAAGACGCTACTCTTTATAACAATGGTTACATTTAATTTAAACAGCAATCTAGAGTCCACACCTCTCACTTCAAGTGCTCCTCCACGCCCAAACTCACTAATGTCATCATTACACTGGGAGTTAAACTTAACAGTGTTGGCAACAAAATGGCAGTGAGTGATTTCTATCAGCAGCCATTGCATTGAAATTTGAGACCAAGTACGAAACACTAGGCCTCCGGCACGCAAGTCATCATTGACAGGCAAGTCCGGATTACCTGTGAAATTGGAGTCTCGGATTGTGGTTTCTTTATACTCATCCAGCAATAATATCGCAGACCCCATAACGTTGTAGAATGAACATTTCAGAATCAGTTTATGCCAGCATTTCACGAACAAGATGGACGTATAATTGAAGGATATGTTGTAGGAGTTACTGTACGTGCTGATGGGCATATGACAATTTCGGAAGTGAATGTTTTCTAAAGTAAATCCAACAGAAGAATGTATTTGAATACCAACTTGACCTTCACATTCTACTGATACACTTCCATCACCGCTGGTATCACTGAATCCAACAATAGAAAGCTCAGAGTTTTGATTGAAAATAGCAGTAGTATTCATCTCTATGTCATCCAGTATCCTGATAGCAGAACAGTACCAAAAACTCTGCAAGAGGCTGATGTAATGCAAACTAGCACAGGGAACATCAGAGCGGTTGGCCGCAAGGCAGTCTGGAACATCATTACCGTAACTGGCCACATAGTAATCTCTGGTTGATGAACATTTCTGAGGCACCACTTTATGAATTGAAGAGCACAAGAAAACAAACAGAACAAACTTCATTGTATCTACCATGTTGAACTTCACAAGTGCATACACACCCATCGTTTTCTTTGATATTTATGACGGATATCAAACCACAAGCCTAAACAAATTTAGTTGCAAATGCAGGCCATGAATAACATTACGAATACTGTGCAAACTTATAAACAAATTCCAATTAGTGTAATAATTCATTTTTAAATACTTCTGGAAGGCCAGAGAAGTTACGTATATACATACATATATATATAATTACACACAGCCAAATAATTAGCATGAGGGTAAATTGCTACATCTATTGTATGTACACAGTTGTTGTTTTCTCTACTACATGTCTGTAAAACAAATTAAAGACATGGCTCATACCCCTTTATATTAAAATTCAATTAGTACACTCAGTTAATTATTAGAAAATACGAGGAAATTAATACAACAATAACAATAAAAACAAACAAATGATGATGGTACATCCATTAAAATGCATACCACAATAGTTTGCTGACAAGACAAACAAGTTGTAAATGTTTTCGAGCACTCAACGAGTGCTTGGGAACTCAAGTGTAGTCCTCATTGAAGTACTGTTACGGTTGCGAGTGCTTCCATACTGGCTGCTGTTATGGGAGGACGTGTAAGAGTCATCCAAAAGAGGCTCTCGACACACAGCAGAAGAGGAATCGCTACGACTTGATGAAAAGAGATCTTCACGAATCTTGTTAGACGTCGTTCTATTCAAATTTTTTCCGAAATAATTTATTTTAGCAAATCTTTGACAGGATGGGAACATTACTAGCAACTTCTTCCATAATATCCAACATAGTGCACCAAACAGATAAGCAGTAGGGAAGAACACCAGTCCATACGGAATTACGGTATCATAAAAAAATTTATACACACCAGTAACTTCAACCTTGACTGGTGAAGACAAAGATAGAATGACGATGTCAGTGAGCAGAATAGTGTCAAGTATATTGAGCCACGCCTTTGAGTATGGCTGAATGATACAATGTGTTATTAATATTAAGATGTTGATTGTCGTAAGAACATAGTTAAGTTGCGGAAAGGGTCCCATGTATAAGCCGTTCGTCAAGTATATCACCTGCCTTGTTAGGAAATAGAAACCAGCATACCAGCGGTGCTGTGGTTTGTAGCACGCCTGGAACTGGTCCACTACAGGCTTGAGACGAAACTTTACCAGGTTGACACGCTTGGATATGACAGGAGCAAATAAGAACAGGAAGCACACTGGGAGAGACAGGAATAATTCAGCCAAAATGGCTACAATGGCATACGGCGTATGTTCGCTTCCGAAGTAAGGAACCGTAGGGGCTACTTCAACCCGTAGATCTCCATTCACTTCTATCGGAATGAGGAGTTTCAAACTTGTGCATGATATGGAAGTATAGCTGAGAAGAATGAGAAGGCAAATGGCATGAATGGGAGAGTTCTCTGACAGAGACAGACGTCTGGGCAGTCTGCAGTAGCGAGACACCACTATCAACAGCACTATTGCTAATATCAGGAACAAGGGTGTGGTGTACGAAAATAGCAAGTGCGGAAGTGGATTGGTCCAAGATCGAGCAAAGCAGAGGTTGGTTATGTATCCAAGTAACTCTGGATCACAAAGAGTGATGGCCATGTCTACGTATATTACAATGCGGATCCACATGTCACTGAAGAGTTCATTAGATTTAGTGTATATTTTAGCCACACTAAAGAAGTACACAATGCCAACCATAAATCCCGAACCAACGCTGAGATTGAGGGACAGAGTGATCAGAAGGAAGGCAATGAATATGATCCAATAGAAAACCAGAGCCAGTAGCAGAAGGAAAGTGCTCTTTGCATTGCAGGATTTACTAGACTGACACTTAAAAGCAGCGAATGTGAATGAGTAGTCCTTGGCACACTTTGAGCAGAGGAAACCAGATCTTCCTGGCCAGCAGACATCATCTTCAGCCTGTAATCCACAGTACTCAGTAGAATTCGAGCAACCACTGATGTTCTTTGGACAGCCGCCATATTGAAACAAGCAGTTTTGGGCTGGGCACGAATAAACTTTATTGAAGGTATTGGAAAACCAATAGTGTCGTTTTATGCACAAATTTTGACCTGTAGAAGTGCACCTGATCAATTGTTTATCTGACTGAGCCTTACAAATGCATTTACTTGAACTGTTACAATAAACGTAGCCAAGACCACATTCTACAAGAGTGAAATTGACAGTCACCTTCCCAATCCCACCTGAACTTTGTCTCTGAAAGTAAAGATCAATAAAAACTTCTATTTCATTATTTACTTCGGGTCCTTCTATCTGAAATTCTAAACTCCCTGTATAACTGTCCAAACTAATAGCACTAGGCCCTCGCATGCTATAGGGGTAATTACTAATAAATCTAAGATACCCAATTCCTACTGAGGGACGATCGTAGATATCCAGTAACTCAGTGGGCTTTAAATAGAAGTTTTCTCCAAGCATTACTCTCTTGCTTGAAGGTTCAAAGTTGAGATCAACTTTATGCAGAGGAAATAGCACTTGCGTATCTCCACTTGGATAAAAATCATAGACAGAGCTGTAATCTTTAGCTGTGTAGGGACACTGTCCAGTGCTTTCAAAGTATATAGACTGCTCTATAAGACCTACTAAGTTATAAGCAAAAACTACTAGTGGATTGGAACTGCGATCACTATTAAGTGCACAAAAGTTTGAACCTTTGGAATATATAGCTCCGCCATGAATAGAAGCCGTGTTTTGAAAAAATGTGGTCTCACTAGATATGCCAAATAAAATGGAGGCATCTCCTTCAAGATTGACTGCACCACCAAAACTTCCAGAATTATAATACATGTCCAATTTCCCATATAAAAACATTTGTGAATTAATCAGACTTATGGCTGTCCCTACATTTCCATCCACATTCGAGTTTGAATCGTCACCAAAAATAATTCGAGAATATTCAGCCATAATAGCACCTACACCCCCTGCTCTGTGCTCATTCCCTGAAATTTTTGTTGATCCAAAAAAACTCACATTTAAAAATAAGTTTGTGATTCCCGTATATTGCTGCCCGCCTGGGCCTCTTAAAAATATAGCAAATCCTGAAGCATCAGCTTTGTTAGAAGTCCAAGAAGTGCCGCTAAAGTTAAAGTAAGCTGTCTTATCACTATAATCACCAGAGTCGATTATGGCACCCAAAGCTCCACCCCAATATGCCGTGTTGCTGTCAAATTGGCTTTGTGTCACGAAGAGTTCTATCAAGTTGCTAGAGTTACTGATACAATGATCACATACGACGCTCAATGCTCCTCCTTGACACGTGGCAGAGTTCTGCGTAAAATTGGAGTCTGTGATAGTAACCTTGGTGAAATCATTACTCACAATATTAACCGCACCCCCATTGATGGCAGTGTTTGATTTAAAGGAACAACTTTCTATAGTTAGTAGAAACTTGGACTCCACTGAGACATCTAAAGCTCCGCCATATTGATGCTGAGATTGTAACAAGGATCGAGTAGTACTACAACTAGTGGCATTTATATTTCTGTTAACATTGGACACAAACTGGCAGAAAATAATGCTTACATCACAGCCACTGTGGAACCAGAAAACAAAAGCTCGAATGCGACAGATTTCAGAAGATCGTATGATAATACCGCCACTGCGATGCTGCTCGTTGCTTAGAGAATGTTCGTTGCCATGAAAGATTGAGTGCTCTATGCTGACATTGTTTTGGTTATTTTCCAGCAAGATGGCACTTCCGTGGTGGCTATCAAATGAGCAGTACACAATATGAACATCTGTGCAGTTGTTTATGTACAGCGTAGTGAAGTTAGATATGATGTCATACTTAGAGGGCTGAGTTCTATTTGGTGAAGCGTCGAATGAACAGGCAGAAAAGTGAATATTTTGCAGGTACGTACCAGGTGACTTAATTACCATACCACTGTTGCCTTCGCAGGTAATGGTCACTGGCTTATCTGTCATGCTCATAGACCCCACTACAGTGATGTTGGCCAAGTTAGGACTGAAGTTAATGACAAAATGACTGAAGAATTGGTCATCTAATAGCTTCATAGTAGCACATTGGTGGACATGGTTGATGAGATAGGCGAGACTGGCACAGGGATGGTCCCTCAGGCCTGGTTTGAGACAATCATTAGAGTCAGTACCAGTTTTATTGGATACATAATACACAGGCCTCTGGTCACACTCGTCACACATGCTTATTTTCAGCAAGAAAAGCATCATATATGAAAGCACCCAGCAGTAAGAGACAGCCATTTCCTTCTTGTTAAGTCTGTATCAATACTGGATGATCACTACTTGGACTTGCATACAACACAGCAATTGGAACTTTACCAGTTTTGGTAAAGTGTTTACTCAGTAACTGACATATATGGCATTGTGGTAGTACTCAGCTCAGTTCTGTAAGGGTTTAAAGGGCGGGTGAGGCAGAGCAACTATTGCCACAGAGTGCCGTACTGTACCACAACATCTCCCACATTGAACCAAATCCTATTCATAGTTCATGAATATCATTATAATATTATCATCACTATGACTTGGTAGTCATGGAAATATGACTAAAAACTCTGGCTGAGCACCTATCAGCATTAGACGAGGCACATCGAGTGCTTAATAATAGTGCTAATATCCGGGAAGAAAACTGGCGCTTAACAAAAAATGCAATTATGCAATTTTCCTAACTTTCACAGGGTTAGACACTTGATGAAAGGATGTATTAATTAATTAATTAATTTATTTATTGCATCACATGATGCAACAACGTACAGGCAAGTCTATAAACTTATCCACTACAACATGCTTACATGAAGTTCTTCCATCTATATTTCAATGGATAATAACTTCAGGAACAAACAAGCTATTATTAGGGGTCAATACAGTAGACTCAGGCTATTAAGCACCCTCGCTTATAACTCCACATGTTAGGAAATGGGCGCTTAATAGCTAGTGTTAACCTAAAAACTCTGGCTGAGCACCTATCAGCATTAGACAAGGCGCATCGAGTGCTTAATAATAGTGCTATTAGACTCAAAGCCATGCAAAACATCCTTAGAAATTTTTACTGCGAGTGGATAAAATGGTATTGAAGACCATTTACCAGACGTAATTAAAAAAATTTCGTCAGTTCGTTAGTAGCTCAGAGCTTGTTTTGTCAGAACTACTTGACGTTTAGATAATTCAAATAAATACTACAGAAGCTACCACTACTCGGGAAAATGTAAGTGAGAGTAATTCTATACCTGTTGGCTACAACTAATGTTCAACTGCTACATACTTGTAATTTTTAGAAAAACAACAACAACAAAAAAAAAAAGGCTTAATAACACTTCCCAATAGGAGCTAGAACATCAACTTTAGGTAAACTGAGTATAAGTAGCCATCTTTGTGGTGCTTTGCACACATCTTGTAATATCAAAAGCCAACTTTTTTCTCGCTCGCCATTTGTACTCAAGCACATTATTATAATTAACATTCGTTAAGATGTGGAAAATAGTGCGGTCAATTTTCACTTTCAAATTACAAAACAATAGTTTAGTAAGGAGGCATTACTATGGTATCTGTAAATAGGTCATTGGCTGATTCAATGTTGAGTTTCACACTACACAGGGGACACACCTTCTAGGGCAAACATCAGTTGTTGTTTTTTCTCTGTGTGTGTGCCAGGTTGCTAAATTGAATTGCTTGCCTAATAAAGATTAATTTTTTCTTTCGCTTTAAACACTGGTAGAGTTGAACATTCAAGGCAGTTAAAGCACAACTTATTCATTCTTAAATATATCACCTCATGAATCTTGTTGCTTTTGATTACTCTTTACTGTAGTTGATAGAATGGTAGGAATAAGCGCTTCAGTGTTTGAGCAGGTAAGAGCAAAGATTAAATAATTGAGGAAGTTTTGTACAACAAAGTAATCTATAGTGCTACTGTTAAAAAATAAAGCAACAACAAAACAAACAAAAACAAAACAAAAACAAAATTGTACTATACTGCATACAGCATCACATCAATGTCAGGAGCTAGCACTAAGTATGGCGGTGGAAAAGACTCCCATAGGACATGGTTGTTTCCTTGGGATCATCATTGTCCAGCTCTTCCAATAAAGGCTCTCGATACGTTTCATTAAAGTTATCATTAAGATATACTGAAGTTTGCTTGTTCGTGCTTAATACTTTCTGGATACTGATGGAAGGATTACTTTCTTTATTTTTGTACAAATTAAATCTGCAAGTTACGCACAATTTGCTGAGGATAGCTAAGGTGAAACCGCCAATGAGAAATACTACTGGGAATAGTATCAAAGAGTACGGGATGAGTATGTTAAAGACGAAACTATTCACGGTTTTGTCGATGTCTGCCTTGAAAGGAGTTAGCAGTGACATTATTATGATATCAAGGAGAAGAAAAGTATCCAATACGTTCAGCCATTTTTTGGAATACGGTTGTGCAAATATATGAATAAACAATATGAGAATATTAACTGTAGTAAGAATATTATTGAAGTTAGGAAACGGTCCTGCTGAAGTAGCATTTATAAAAAATATTACTTGCCTGGCACTGAAATAAAAACCAGCAAACCAACGATACTCTGGTTTGTAGCACCTTTGAAACTCCTCCAGTAAAAGCCCTACTTTCCATTTTGAGAGATCAATGCATTTAGAGATTAATGGGGCAAGTAGCAAAAGACAACACACAGGAAGAGACAAGAGTAGCTCTGCCAGTATAGCCAAGATGGCGTAAGGCTCGTGCTCTTTCCCAAAGTAAGGGACAGCGGGAGCTATCTGAACCACC
>WLWD01000813.1_pt1 | contig 136344 bp, 83 predicted proteins | sample 6712731 | NCBI WGS metagenome assembly WLWD01 (sample SAMN12718690, study PRJNA576275) | sponge metagenome | isolation source: marine sponge | host: Mycale hentscheli | place: New Zealand: South Island, Marlborough, Capsize Point | collected 2014-11-01
TAGAATGCCTGAAACTCCTCAGGAAACTATTATTGAATGCTCTTTGTGTAATGAATGGTACCATCTTACTTGCCAATCTGTGCCAAAAGCAGCGATCAACAGTACTAGTGTTGAATGGTTTTGTACTCATTGTATCAACTAATTTTTCTTTTATGTGTTTGATCAGTTGTATCATCAGTTTTAAAGTCTAATGTTGACACCATTATATAATATATATTGATGACTGCCATGTCAGTGATGAGAAGACGTACTCTAGTGGTTATAATACTTAGCTATATTATTCTTCAATTTCAATATTGTTAGCTACAAGCTACATGCATTCTAGAATTTTATGTATTCAGTTACAGGCAGACAAACTGAACTTCCTAAAATATCTAATAAACTTTACACTAACTAATGAGTAATATAAAAAAATTGCATAGCTATGAGCCAACCATTCTATACAGGTACTATAATTCCCATGTTGCTGGTGGTGGTATTTTCCAAGAATTCTTTCACAATGAGACCGATTTAACATACACCCTGAAAAAATAAATACACAGTGTCAGAGTTTATAAGCACCTTACATGTCATACTTTCGTTATAAATCTGAGTTTATTCACACTAGCTTGAGCAGACTACTTACTTTGAGGATGAAGGTAATGGACTGGAAGGTAATCTTGTAAAATAGTTCCAGTCTGTTCCATTGGACTAGAATTGACTTAACAATATAATTGTGAGTGACTTGTTGTGTCTGGTATGCTCCTTACACAAAACTCATATGCAGACCATTTTTTTAAAACGCGGACATATTTCAACGACAAAAGTGGTACGAGGAGGTCACTTTTTCGCCGAAAAAAATGGTCCGCCTGACCTTTTTTAGTGGGGGACCGTTGTTTTTTGTGACAGACCTCGGCAAGAAGTCGAAACGTCGGGTTAAGTTATAATTAAAAATATTGGCTGTTAAAAAGAGAAAAAATTCCTATTATTATAATTATTTCAGCCGAGAATGACTGACTTAGATCATATCTGCACAATAACTGTACTCATGATATTGTATTTCAAATATTGCAACTCGCAAAGTTCACCTTTCAGCTTTACTTTGCTAAGTAAAATTGAGATTTCTGATTTTTTATTTATAGAATAGGCTTTCCAAAACTAATTTTTGAAGTCCATTTCATTTATGGAATAAGTTACTTTGCTTTGAAGGTCTTGTTTGATTGCATAATATTGTGCAAGTCAACAATCAAATTCTATTGTTGAAATCGCATCAAGTGATAAATTCTTTAGAGTAATTGACATTATGTTGCTTCCATATGGTTCCAAGTTGAATATATTCATCACAACTGCATAAGCAGTTATGTATAAGACATAATTATTATGTAAAAAAATTGTACATCTTATTAAACAGAGTTAGCTACACATACTTTTATAAAGGTAATAGACACACTTCTCGAAAACTAATTTTACTTGCCAGCTTTTTTTTAATGATTTTAATTAAGTCAAACAGGTTGCATGTTGTTGTTTTTTAAACCCTATTCAGCTTTAATCACTATATAGTCAAAAGCTTTGTCTCTATTATATTTCATAATAGAATCCATCTTATGTTGGGGCTTCTCATCACATAAAAGCATACTCAATGAAATGATTTAGTGTATGTTTGTATTGATACCTGCATTCTTCCTGTGACAAAGGGTTGTTTGTTCATGTATAAGTTGTACTCAAATTAGCTACATCAATTATAATAGAACATAATTCTCTATAGCTTTAGTTAAATAGTGTATTACAGTCTATTCTTTCTCTTCTAGTTTCTTTGGTACTTCTAGTCTCTTCCAGTCCTTTGAGTCTCTTCTGTCTCTTCAAAACTATGCAGTCTCTTTAGTCTTTTCATGGTCTCTTATAGTCTCTTCAGTCGTTTCTATAGTCTCTTTAATTAGTTTCTTCAAGTCTCTTTAGTCTCTTCCAGTATCTTTAGTGTCTGTAGTCTCATATAGTATCTATGGTCTCTTTTAGTCTCTTGAGTCTCTCCTAGTTTCTTTAGTTTCTTTAGTCTCTTCTAGTCTTTTTAGTCTCTTCATGCTTCTTTAGTCTCTTCAGTCTCTTTTGTCTTTTCTAGTCTCTTTAGTCTCTACTAGTGTCTTTAGTATATTCTACTTTCTTCAGTCTCTTTAGTCTTTCTTAAATATTTCCCAAAACCGGAGAGAAAGTGCTATTCCAAAACTCAATACAAAAGTCTATGGGAATAGAAAAATCCACAGGTTTTCCTCTCAATAAATGCGCCCGCTTGAAATGAGTGGCTTCTACTCAGATTGCTGCGTTTCTAGCCTCTTATCGCGATTAGCTTAGGTTGGGAGTATGGAAACAGGATAGATGGAGTGTCCTGTTGTGGCTACAGGACCACCTGATAGGATGTAAGATTATTTGTCTACCTGTGTTTATGGCAATTCCTTTTTCTTCACTACTAGATGCCGTTAATTAGGACCAACTCAAGCCGCACTCCACCTTCAACTCGGATCACAACTATATTTTGTATAATGCATGTGTACTACTTAAATTTTATCATCTCATCAATTTTCATATAATTAGCTATATATAATTTTTATTTAACAAGAAAGTCTATTAACTGTAGCTACAAGTTAACAGTGCTGCACTGCTGAATCCTGTGAATGTCAGAATATTTCTTGGGACTCAGTAGGTAGAATCGGCTGCTTTTAATCTTGTCTCTTTAGAAGAACGCCTCACCAGTTTGCTTCTCCATCTGCTGTACATTATCAGCGAGTAAGAAACATAAATATAGCTATTTGAAAACAGACGAGACGAGCTGTACAACTCCCGAAAAACTCCATAAACTTCACTAAATTTCTTTCTTAGTTACAGAATTAATGTGCAGTCATGGATTCACATGACTAAATTGCTTCCGGTTAAGTACTAAATGCATTCCTCATTTTACCGCGCTTGTGGTTGTGCCAACTCAACTTGGGCAGATTTTATTGACTTTAGTCTATTCTAGTTTCTTAAGTCTCTTTAGTCTCTTCTAGTCTCTTAGTCTTTTAATCTATACTTTATAGTCTCTTCATGTCTCCTTCCAATCTCTTCAGCACAAATGGCAGGGAGCCTGCCTTGTCTTGTTGTATAAAACTATACAATTTTGTTATATGAAGAATTTTGCCTGAATAAGCTTTTTTATAACATGATGACAAAAATGGATTCTTAGCAGTTAAACATTAATTGCAGCCAATAAATACAAAACTCGTTAGATGTATTCTCTCACTTTCAGAGGCTCTTTTTTTAAACAATATAGAATTAAAAATATTTGGTCACCACGGAATGGAACCCAGGACCACTTGCATGGCGTACAAGCACTCTGCCACTGAGCTAAGACAACCAGCTGGCAAACAAACACTCCAATTCTGTATTTATACAGTTAAGGGGGATGCTACAGTCTCACTCTCAACAGACCAACGAAAATTCTCTTTTTTTTCTTCCAAAGATTCTTATTATTCGTTGAATTTTTTTTTTACTCAACTAATTTAGCACTTCACAATTTCTACTCGCTAACGCCTTACAGTCAGTGACCACTGACAAAGGGAGATGATCAGAAGTGTTTAGATCCACTTCTAAGTGTGTTGCACATGATATCACCATTGTGGCTGCAGCCAAGTCCACCATAATATAGTCCATAGTTGTGGTACTCACCCCACTGCAGCACTACCAGTGACACTGCACTAAATTCACATCTATTCAGCCAATCAATAGTAAATAGTGCGGACTCCATGCACATTTGGATCACATAGCCCCCTGGAACCCCCAAGCACCCCCAGATGTGCATTAAGTCTCCCACAACCACAACAGGACCCAAACTTTTTGACTCCCGCCTCCAACACCACCAAATGCTCCCTATACACATCAATTCCTTGCAGTTGTTGACTCCTACAATATCACAGATATTAACTACTTATTAGTAACTAGTAACTAGTGAAACCAGCCATTCTATCAATTATTCCTCCCTATGTAATTATGAACCAAAGATAGATCTTTCAAAATTTTCAGCACTTTTGACATAACTTCATAAAGAGGGATATTTAAAAAAAATTAGCTTTATGAAACTGGTTTTGACACTGCCATTTGTATACCAAAATGAAATGGTAGCAACTATTGAGAAAGACTACAAGGAAAAGAGTGGTTCCAACCTTTGGTATAAGTATAGAGCTTGGAAGGTGACTGTATCATGCTATCCAGAAGCATTCAAGTTTAGTATCAAAGCCTGCATATCCTGGGGATGCAAACATGAAAAACTGGCGAAGGATCTGAACATACAAAAAATGCAAAAAAAATTCATAGCAATTTTGAAGCTGAATACATAATTTTTGACAGATATTTATGAACTTGTGACCCCATACATCAATGGATTTGCAAGGCTATCTGTTGCCTATACCATAGTGACCAATATAAAAAAACATGCATCTAATGTCAGCTTGTCAGCCAACTCCAGCATTCTTTGCAAAATTGTAAATTGTTAGAAAGTGATCACTGATAAGATACCGTCATACTTAAAAGGCATTCCTGAAATCTATGAAGAAAAAGTCAATAGCTACATCTATCTTGTTTTTGTTTTGCAGATATATAGAGCTCAGTCATAGCAACAAGTGGGTATAAGGCCATGTTTCTACTTTCACCAGCTGTTCAGGCCAAACCAGAAAAAACAGACAATGATAAAAGAAATTTTACAGCACAAGTTCCTTTTGTTTCTTCATTTCAAATGCAACCTTCTTAAATTCCACTCATTGCATTACATAGCTTTAACATTGAAATTAGGAAAAATGTATGAACTGCGCTTGTTGAAACTTTCTCTACCTTCATTCTTTTGTCAAGTGTAAAAATTGCTTCTGTTTCTTTATTTTTGCTGGTTCCGGTGACTCTGTATAATGAACAAGGGCACAAATTACCAAAGAAATATCTTTTTATAGATTCTAATGTAGAGTGGTTTGGTAAAGAACATTTACCATATGCCTTTTTTGCCCTCGTTACAGGCATTATACTTGTTATTTTACCACTTGTTTTAATGCTCCTTTATCCTTGTCGGTGCTTCCAAAAGATTCGCAATATTCGTGTACTCCGTTCAACCTTGTCGTTCAATCACTCACAACAGGATAGACAGTCTAGTTATGGGCATGCTGGCTTTCTGCTATGTCTCAATACTGACAATGCTCACGACATTCTATTTGGACAGCTATTGGCTGGTTCCTTCAAATATATCGTTTGGAGTATGTCAATTTGTCATATTTATTTTCTTCACCATTGTGTTTGGATGGACTTTGTTAAGGCATAAACTGAGAAAATTATATAGCAAGCTTCCATTCCACTTCAGAAAGAATAATGACCAGGTGGTTGATGTTGAGCGAGTAGACTTTTTGCAAAGTCTCTCTGAAAGGAGTGCCCTGATATCATACAGCAGCAATTCTGTGTATGAACAAAAGGGAGAATATTAAAAAAAAATGTAAATGCTTGTGTCTAACCTCAATTGAAGTGTACTAAATTTTATCATATTATTATACATAGCTAGTAAAGATTATTTGAAATTATGTAGGAAACATTTGCATTAGATGTATTCTCTCTCTTTCACATGCTTTTTATTAAATAATACAGAATTTAAAATGCTTGGCTGTCACCGGGATCGAACCCTGGACCACTCGCTTAGGCGAACAAACATTTCAATTCTGTATTTTATACTGTTAGGGGTGAAAGTCTGAGAAAGACATTATGAACTTTTGCACAATGTTCTTCCATGAAGGCTTCATGTTATCAAGTAACTTCAGCTTGGATAAACTGAGTACACTGTTTGGTGTAGTTTCTTTTTAAATATAAGGATTCGTTTATTTTTTCGTTCCAGCTAAGTCTGGCTGTTTCAGTCAAGCAAAGAAAAACAAAAAATGTAGATAGATAATTTCTCAAAAGTCAGGGAAGCACATACACAACAAAATATGAAGTCTTTATTGAATGTCAATTCCAAGTACTGTTTTCATGATGAATAAATAGCCCGTAAAAGGCTTAAGGGTGCCCTGCCACCGGAAACCGAGGCCCGTAACGCAAATTGACTGTTTTTGCTATGTCTTTATATTTCTTTTTCTGTGTACTGTGGGCTTACTTTGTTGTTACAGATGGAATGAGCACCAATAGAGGACTCCAGCAAGCCAAATTTGAAGAATGAAGACCCGTCTGGGACGGCGATACAGCTCTGCACACCGGCTACTATTCGGTGTTATTTCGAAGCGGCCGAAGGAACTAGCGTGCCCATTTTTTTTCCAGAGGTAGTTAGCGGGCTTCTTCGCAACATTACAGAGCCATATTTCTAATATCTATATTCTTTTTTTGTAAATAGTAAAATTTTCGTGCCGTTTTACTCATGCGTTATTCCAAAAAAATCTCTCTGTAACTTTATTCTAAGGGAGGTATGCTGCTTGTGCGCAAAATTTGGATTCAATTCAATGATACAATTCCACGAAATATCGATTTATATTTTCAAGTTCACTACTGATTCGCTATTTTACCCCGCCCCCCATAACGTTGAGCTCCGCGAACGCGCAATTTATTGGTAAGAGTATAATCAATTGACTTGTGGTAGCTCTAAAAAGAGCCCATTTGTAAACAAAAATAAGCAATACAATAATGAGCCGTGAGATGGCCGTTGTAACTTTGCAAAAGGTTAGTCCCCGGAGAAGAAGTGACGGCGTATTCCCAATGTTGCTTGAAGTTGGTTGCTCATTAGTGAGAGCGGGGTAGTTCAGCACAAATTTCAGACTTGTAGGTGATATGGCTGAAGAATATAGCGGTAGCAATCCCGACAGAAAGAACTGAAGTGATGATGACGGAGTCTATACGCAGCCAAGTCTGAATACAAGGTTGGTGGAATAGTAGGAGCTGGTACCAGTCAGGATGGAGTTGGTCACTGTTGAGACAGAGTTTTAAGCTGCTCCAATGGCTTCACAAGTACAGCCTCACTCCGTACCCTGAAAGTATAATAGAAGGATGTTATTTGAGGTGACTGTTTCAGACTAGTACACTATACAGTTATAAAGTTATAGCTCGGGACCCGTTTGTCCTCCTGCTTCACGGTAATTTGGCGCCAAAGTTAATTGATCCGCGTAGAAATTGAGAGCTGGCCACGCGTGAATAGATTGCATGCGAGGGTTGGGTTACGGGCGGTTCTGCGGTATTATACTGAATGATTAAACGACCACAGGTCCCGGTGGCAGGGCACCCTTAAAATGCTATATTTATCCTACTAAACTTATCATGAGTAATTTAAATCACATTTCTTGGGCATGCTTAGTCTTTGTGTACTTACACTATAAGTTGCTGTCATGAATAAGACAGTGAGTGCTAGTAACTTAATGAGCTCAAACAAAATCTCATCAAAGATAATTATTATAACTCATTTTCATTACGTAGTCTGGCGAGACTACCCTTTACCTTCCTTTCGGCTTCCCTGACTAATTATAATTGTTGAGCAGCACTTAGATAAATACAGTTGAGACGCCAATAAGGAAAACATTTCAGCTTTTTTAGTATAACAGTATTAGAAAAATATATGGCTACATAATGTTAATATCTATATGGTGTTTATTCAAAAGCTAGAAGCACTACCTCAACAGTAAGTGCTATAGAAAATAATTATACAATTAGACAAGCTTTATAGAAATTGGACAATGATAATGGATAATTCTAAACTTCGCAAAATTGGAAAGGATCTCTAATCAGAATAATAGGGTCGTCTGGCGTAGCCGTCCCTTGCCTTCAATTATTGCAGGGCAGGGAATGATAAGGATGATTTGAGAAATTTAATGATAAAATAAAACCTTGTAAACAACTCGAGTGAACTGAACAAAAAAGAGATGAGAGTTCAGTTTTGAACTACAAGATGCCAACTATAAGTCAACCCAATGATATCTTGTAATTCACTTAGCTGTACAATTTGCAATAACATGGAGGAATATTACAGGGATTAGTAGTGTGTAAAATGTTTAGAAAAGGTTCACTTGAATCAAATGTTCTTGTGGAATTTAATAAATATTCATTCAGAGAAACTTGGAGTTCACAAATGCAGTAATTATGATGAATCAGTGAGATCAAAGGAATGAATATTGTGAATGGTGATGATGATTGTAACAGTTAGCTCCTACGTAGACATTATATAAATACTTAGATATTTTATTACAGCTTCAAACACTATGTATACTATTTACCACTGAACAAAAATGATTACACAAGACCAAAGAGTGTGGTTAACAGAGTAGTGACATAATAATTAAAGTTAACACAATGAAAGCTATAGCTCTGTGGCTCAAAAATGACATATTTTTAGATTTGGGAATGAATTAACATTCACTTTTTACCACCTGATTATAAATCAGAGTCCACCATCCAAGTCTTAGGTGTGGTAGCAGCCAGCTAGAATCTATGAATTAAAACATTGTTTTATAGTAGCTACTAATATAAACACAAGTAGGGAATTTCAGGGTGGTCTTATGGTATTAACCAGGTTAGTTACAAACATCCAATGAAAATTGGAAACATTTTCACCAATAAATAAAAGGCAAGCATAGCAGTAGGTAAAGGGTCCCGAGGTAAGAGACTGGCTGCATTAGTCTTTGAAGTAGCTGCTATTGGACATCACACACACATGCACAGGATTCACTGTTGCTTCAGAGTTGCTGACTCTTTATTGCATGATACTTGTAACCTTACTGAAAGTAAAGTCAGCTATCCCAGACTACTTCACTACTATAAGTTGACTCAAATCTATGATTCTTAGCAATTTGCTAACTGAAAGTCACTGTAAAACACTAGAAATTTATTAGGAAAAATTAAATGGCTATAATAAAAACTATTTCAAATTTTAAAAAAATACAATGGTGTGAAAAAACATTCAAAGTTCATCTCTCTTTCTAGCTGACAAATTCTTCCTTGTCTCACGAGCAATATCCTCAGGTACTCTGAATGCAATGAGTGGGCATTTCCCCACAATATTTTGGCAAAAGAGTTTCTCCAGACTTGCTGTCTTCACAATCTCAAAGCCAGCTTCTCCCCCAAAGGTGGAGGGTTTCCAGTAACTGGAACTTGAAACAGGATTGGACAATAAGCCTCGCAGAGAATATGGAGCTCCAAAAGTCATCATGGTCATGCCAAAGGGTGAGGTGCCGATAGGTTTCTCCATGAAAAACCCAACATACAAATCCACAGCATTAACATCTCCATAAGCATTTTCTAACTCTGCTGCTAGTTTTTCATCACCTGAAATCCAGGGAAAAAAAGGGAAAATATAACTAATTGTGTGTGAAATATGGCGTTACTATAAGAGTGTGATTGAGAATTATAATTGTTATTAGCTACCATTATTTACTGTTTTATTAAAAAGTATATTCACAAGTTTGGCTAGAATCTTAGAATAAGATTATTGATCTGTGAGTGAACGTAATGACGATATACATATATTGAAGAAATACTAGTAGTGTTCTATACCACTAGCTAAATAGCTAACATGTATGACTTCATGTCAATGTTGAACCCAATAAACTTCCTGCAAGATATGCATTGAAATTGTGGTAGCTACCTGACTTTTATCAAATAAACTAACTTGCTGCTGTGAAGTTTTATTAATACAATTCTTATGTACTAATATACCTCCAGTCATTTCTTCAAATGTCTTGTATGGCTCCAGACCAAAATCTCTAGCGGTAGTTATTGAAAGACTGCATTCTGAGTATTTTCTGATGCTTAATGACTTCTATTCCAACTTCAACTGTATGCTTGCCATGATTGTGATGGGACATCTATAAATAATATAGGCTCATAAAAAGCTCATACTTGTCTATACTATCATTGTGCTTAACTAATAAAATTTTCAAGCCTATGTGTGTATCACAGAATTATCAACAAAATGTAATGGGAAATCACATTACTATTTAATGTTAATTATTTAAACAGATATCAAAGTAAGATACCAGAACTCATTCCGCTGGAACTTCGTTTTCAACCTGCGGCTCTCCTAATCTATTGAAAACATTCCGTCTAATACCAGTAGAGTTTCTGCGGTAAAGAATAACATTTTCTCCAACTAGAAACTACTCAAACTGTACTTTTTAAAGGTTAACGATGCATACGTGCACACTTACCCATGCTATTTCACTTAGCTACCGAGGTATTTCACTTAGTTTCCACTTAGTTACCGAGGCATTTCAATTAGTTACATGCTATTTCACTTTCCCTATGTAATTTCAATTGAACAGCAATTTTTCCCATACATTTTTGAATGGGCAACTTACACGCCGTACTATTATGGTATGAACAGCAATACTAAACATAATGTCTATAATCATTTTCTCAATTTTCTGCATGATATGTAATCAGAATGAAATAAGCACAAAATGATGAGAGTGGCCCCAAATTTTGTAGTATGCATTGTTTACCTTTCCTGCCAAACTTCTAGACATGGAGTCTACAAACTTGCTCATGCCGTGTTTGACAACTACTTTAGGATGATATATAAACTCGTCTATGGAGTAGGTGTGGCCACTGATGTTGTATTCGTCAGGATTGAACGGGTGCCAGTGGTACATGTGATTGAACTCCACATGGATACGGTTGTCATAATCGTAACCATCACCGAATAGCAAGTCAGGTTTGTATATGAGTTTGAGGTTGTAGTTGGCCAAGTGATTGACGTAATCTTCAATGACAATTTTTATAACTTCTCCTGTACAATTAAATTTGAATAAAGCCAATCTAGTTATATGAACACTGAAAATATTATTATAATACAATGTGCATATATGCAATTGGTCACCATTTTCCTAGCTTAGCTTTTCACTTGACCAAGGACATTATTCCTTCATTCATCTGAGCTGAATGATTATATTTATAGTAGTATTTCATAACAAATCCCTAAAACAATTTTGTTATGCTTCTAGAATAATTAAAGTTAGAAGCACTTGGTGATTTTTGTATACCTAAGAAAACAGGTCAAATAATTGGTAAATTTATGTGATGTAGTATACTAATATAATAAATACACTTTGGCCATAATTTTGCTAAATCAAATAGCTAATCAGTAATTATAGCCTGAATTAGTGTCACTGTTGTGGTAATATTATTTGTATACTGACATGTTGAATAGCACATTATATAACTTACCAGTGATGATGAGTTTCCCCGTCTGGAACAACCTCTCATCATCCCAATGAGGATGCTCAGCCTTCAGAATATCACACACTCTATTATGTTCCCTCAACCAAATCACTGCACAGGCAAAGAGTCCTGGAAGGAGCCCATAGAAAGGATGTCCCAAGGCAAATTTCTGCTCCTCTTTGGTACCTTTTGGATATTGCATGGAGCCGTTGGCATCCTTAACATAAGGAGGGAATTCTTCTCCATTAAGTACCTATAGTTTCATTTATTATAACTAATGATGTCAGGTAACTGGTTCCCTGTTTTAATACCAAGATTTAATTTCGTACATATTGTGCAAAATTGGTAAATTGAAATATTAATTACTATTAAATAACTTGTCCCAATAAAACTCAAACTGTAGTTGAAACTATGACCCTATATCAGAAACTAACATTGTATATTATTTAGCTAATGAGGCAGAAAATTAAAGTGAAATGGTTGAAACGTTGTTTGCAGAAATAGGAAATCATGGTATTTTATAAAGTATTTATATTAAACAAAAGCTAAATGTCGATAAGAACAAAAGTAAAGGCTGCAAACAATAGTCTAGCATGTAGTGTAGTATTGTTTGGGTTAGTGAAGCCACACAATTTCACCTGTTGCAATTGTTTGTAAAATAACTTTTTTAATACGAATGTTACAACAATTTGAATATGGTAGGCTTACTCTTGGTCCTATACAGCCAAAATTTAGAGCAAGAGCATATTGATAAGTGAAGATACGAGTGAAAAGTTTCTATTCACGTTTCGTGTAGTTTCTCCACAACTGATCAAGCGTTTTCGATAATTCAAAACTCTACAGCTTTCTCTCCTTGATCTCCACCTCTCTACATTTAGCTTTCAATGACTACATATTTACTTTTCAAATTTGTGACTTCAAAAGCTACTTTTGTTTCCATAAGTGTATCCCATGTATGTCACTGAATGATTGTTCTAAGTTTGGACTTCGTCTCGTAATCTCTTCTAACTCAACTTTTACTGCCATTAAAAGCCTTGTTCACATGGGAAAACTAAAAGAGCCCCTCCCAGACCATGCCCCACCCCTTCCTTTTGTTCTGAATTTTGCATTGTCATACATCTTTAATTTCTCATCAGAAAGAAAGGTTGATTTATGTTGTTCATCAGTACATAGTAAACAGATGACCGGAGGAATCACTGCTAAATCATGAGTAAGAGTAATAACAGCTATTTAGCTGCTTAGAGTTTGGTAGTGCTTTGTGAAATAAGTCAAGAAACTTCAATTTTTTTTTGTTCTCAAAATTTCAGTTAGCTCAGAACAATTTATATATTTGTAGATATGTTTTATGAGCTACATTATAATTGCTGTAATTTTTGTAGCTATGTAGGACTAATCCCAGTAACATTGATGAGTGTAGGCTACTCTATTCTACATGCAGCCATTTGTGATAGAACAGGGCCTGGATTAGAATCATACCCTCCATACATTCTTTGTCAGAATAATATCTTGATTTTATACATTCCATGTGATTATTGTATTAATGACGAGCAAGTACCCGCCACATAGTGGCGCTTGACGTATTGCAAAGTAAAAATGCAGTAGCATAGCTAAGTTATCCTGCTCAATTATCATTCTCTACCATTGGTTAAGGTTACATAAGTTTCCCTCTCCTGCTCTCTTTTTTTCTGAACTATCTGAGCTTTTCTTTTATCCCACCACTCCTATCTTCAGCTCTTCTTTTTGAGTCATGGCGCCCCCTTTTCCTTTGTCTATCTCTCCTACATTTCTGTCCGACTTTGAGAAACTTTTGTCTTCTATTTCGCACTTTAGCCTTTCTTTTGAAAACTAACCCCCGCCTTTACTCGTCTATTCCACCTGCTTTTTCGTTATAATTAATCGCTCGCCTTTTTGCCTTCTCTTCCCTTCCATTTTAAACCTACACCGCCTTACCTCGCCGATTCCATCCTCTTTTCAGTTACAATTAATCTCCTTTTACCTTCTCTTCCGTACTTTCGCCTTCCTTTTTGATACCTACACCGCCTTCCATCGTCTCTATTGCACCCGCTTTTTAGAAATAACTGGCACGTTCTACAGAATGTGACGACACTACCTACGGTAAAGAGACGATGCCTTACCAAACCGTACCAAGCTCATGAATTATTCATGAATACACACACCATCGTTGGTCGTCGTCGTCGTCATCGTTACTGACACACAAGCGTATTAAATTACAACCATAAAGCTTCTTAGCTCAATACTTTTCAGTTAAATTCCTCCTATAAACTCTACTACAATTGTATAAATCTGTAAAATCCCACCTGTCATAGTAACTATTTATTTATTTTTTAATCATTACCACTGATGAAGGCTACAGTCCGTAGCTGAAACGTTTGGTGTTTAACTTTTTGTGTTTTTTGGTCAGTGATTCTCTCTAAATATAATATATGTCTACCACAATTGGTCGTTACTTGGTACTTGCAGACAACAACTTCGTGCCAATTCTCAGGAATTCTGGAGTGGCGGTAACAACCCATCTCAACACAAAATTATTTTCCCATCAACAGCAAAGTGACAGTGGTGGGTGGCATGCAAGCAAAAGCAACCAAATTGAACTCTTCAATTTAAATAACTTTTTAAATTTTGTTTGAAATTACTAATGAATTAATATGAAAAACAAATTTATCATAATGGCATATAGATGAGAAACAAAAGCTTGCTCTATTCCTTTAGCTGGTATCTTCGGGTTTAGAGAATTAGGAATAGTCGTAAGCTTTTCACTTTCAAGCTTTACGGCATCTTTGTGAGCTGCACAAGCTTCATGTGCTGTAATGCTCTGCTGTCGAAATCTAGAGCATGGCACTCAGTTAAGTTTGCATGGTGAGTCTGGAGTAAGATATGAGGCAAGATGTCTGTGGTTGATAGTACTTATCACTTCTATTCAGTTAATGTTGAAGCCTCATATACATAGGTATCACATCCTGGTTCACCACAAGGCAGTAACCTGGCCATGGGGATTCTCGAGGCTATACCACTGCACTCATGTACAGTAAACTATAATATAAAAGTGGGGGATTCATCCCCCTCATAAATATAGGGGGAAGTCCTTGCTCATCCTCCTCCCACTATGTCCCCCACCCCACCTTAGCCTTGATGTAGGTAATATGAGCTATCTGAAAACCTGATCGATTACAAGAAGTCCATGGATGCCTCTCTGATATTGGAATGTTGAAAGCTTATGAAGCTATGTGTGGGAGGTGAGTGCAAGGAACAAATTGAAATAAAAGTGGCTTTGAACTAAAATTAGTGCTACAGCCTGACCAGATGGAACCAAACATGAACAGACAACTTAATTGAATTATTGATGAATCCTATAGTGGTCTAGCTAGTATTGGGAGATATTGAACTCTACTTCCTTGTTAAAAGACCTCAATATGTTTTCTCGTTCGACACCTTGGCCGTAAATGTGGGACACATCCACTCCATGGCGACCCCAAGTGTGGGCAGGATTGTGGTAGACGGTCTTGAAGAAGTCGTGAGTGAAATGCTGAGCAAAGAATGCAAAAAGTAGAGACGTGTTGGCATGATCAGTTACAAATTCCTTCCTTTTGAAAAATTTATTAGCCAATTCCTCAGGTGGTGGGAGATCTTTTTTTCCTATACACAACAAATGAAAAGTGTATCTTGCGGTCAATGAATCGGAACATACCAATTATGTGAGAGTGAGTGAGGATCATGAGGGTTGGTACGCAGGATTTAATATAAATATTTCATATTTCTACCTTACTAACATCATAGTTATTATACTATACTTTAATTGAGGAGCAGACATATAATGTAGTAAATGTCTCTTCTTCTCAAAGCTGTGAACAAAAACTTCTTAAACTAACCAACCATGTCAACATACCAATTATGTGAGAATGAGTGGGATTATGAGGATTGGTATGCATGATTTAATTAACTACCTTACCAACATCATAGTTACTACATAATTGAGGAGCAGACATATAGCGTAGTAAATGTCTCTCAAAGCTATGAATATAAACTTCTAAACTAACCAACCATGTCATACATCGAGCCCCATTAGCTGCAAATGTAGTACTATGTAATTTAATTACCATGTACACCAAATGGTGTGGGGCAGTTCTCAGGAACTGGAGGGAGTGTTCTGGCATAGTAGGATCGGTTGTAGTGAGCTTCTAGAGTGGCATAGTCATGATCACTGGTATATACGTGGGGAACTGGAATGAAGTCTGTTCTAGCTGTGACACAAGAACAAGTGAGACAAGTCAAAAAATTGTTAAATTAAATATATAATATGTAAGTCTCCACAAAATAAATTGAAATAATTTTGAAAAATAGCATTAAACCTAAGAAATAAAGATGTTGAAGAATCAAAGAAACCTTTAAAATGTATTCAATTACATAGAGAATGTTTTGTTGCTCAGCAACAGGTGTAATGCCATACATATGAAGTTATATGAACTCTAAGTTCAAAACCTTACACAGTAGCTACTTCAAAGACACAAAATTCCTTTTTTCCTGTTTGTTATTAATGAGAACTTCTACAATGCAGCTCTCAGCATTGGGTGTAATGCCGCCACAGGCCCGTAGCCAGAGGTTCGCATTGGGAGGTTCGGATTTTAAGACGCAAAAAGTCACACTTACTTTTGTTTCCTCGTTAATTCTTCTACAATACTAAAAAACAAAAGATAAGTGCACTAAAGCTTATAATTTTGTTCTAGGTATTCTACTTCAAAACTATAATCTGTTGATATTCGAGAGAAAAGCGGTATTATTCTCGAGTAACCAGGCTTCTAACCACTATGGTGAGCTGTACATTATATAAACAGTGCATCATTAATACGCCTTATTTGTACTACAAGTTATTTAATAGTACGGCGTGTAAACTGCCCGTTCAAAATGTATTGGAAAAATCGCTATAACTAAGTGAAATAGCACGGGACAAAGTGAAATGCCACGGTAGCTTAATAAGAGTAAGTGCGCAAGCATGCAGCTCTAGCTTTGGAATTGTACAGTTGTAGTTTCTAGTTGGAGACAACGTCAATTTTTAGTGCAGAAGCTATACCCTTATTAGACACGAGTTTTTTTTTTCCAACAGATTAGGAGGAGCCATTGATAAAAGCAAAATTCAAGAGAAAGTTTATCGTGAAGTACAGAGATAGTGACTGCACTATACATAGTAGCCACACTGTAAATGATCTTCAGCTTACAATAGTCTCGTGCAGTTTTTTATAAAGCTGGCCTACTATTAGCGTGTGATAGCATGGGTAACCGTGCTATTCGGGATTAATAGCACGAACAACGCGATTAAAATAACACGAGGCAAATCGAAATGTTATTTCAATAACTTTGCGAGTACTACTGATCCTTAATAGAACAGGTTACCCGTGTTATCACTCGCTAATAGTAGGCCAGCTTCTTCTTTTTTTTAATCATTTTCAGTGTAGCTACACTAGATAGCTAGTGCACTTACTATCTGTATATTTGAGGTTTAACTTTCTCAGATATTTCCCGATGGCTCCCTTTCTAATCTGTTGAAAAAATTCCGTTGCTTGTGCTATTAATATTGAATCGCACGCTTGTCGGTGCTATTAATCTTACTAATTAATAAGTACATTACGTTACACTTTATAAAGAATAAATATAACGTGGCAAGCTTTACTCATGCCGATGTGAGAGCGAAATTTTGTATCCAAGGAGCTGAATGTTTATTAGGTCACTTGGACTCACACTAGACCAGAAATAGCAGAGAATTCAAGCGCTGGTTCAGCACGATTGAACAGATGATGATATTCCAAAAGTTATATGTGGGGTGTGGCTAAATATTTACTTCGGGTCACTCTAAAAGGGGGTTTGACCGAACTCTTCGAACCCCCCCTGGCTACGATTATGTGCCATACAACCCACAGTTGTATGAATTCTAAGTTAGAAACCTTACATAGTGGAAAATTCCTTTTTTCTGATCGTTATTGCATATGAATACTTCAATTATAGAATATTAGCAGAGTATATTTGTTTGTTTGTTGTAATTTTTTCAACAATTAATTCTACTGTTTCTATTAAAGGTCTTGGTTTCCCAGAACTTATTTTCTAGATAAACACAGAATCCCTTAGGGATTCTGTGTATTTACAAAGCCACAGGGATTCTATTTGCTAACCACATCAGCTAAGACACTTGTGAGTAAATCAGTTTGATTGTGAGAGGGGATGCTAATGGTAACTATATTGATATCTAATTATGAACTATCTATTATTTATTTGTCTGTAAAATATTATATCACACAGTATGAATTTGGACATACATCAAAGGATATGACAACTATAATGCTCACGTATGTCACAGTTGATGCCATAATAACCAGTCCTTGTACAGTCACACGTGTACTTGTCTCCATCATCAACACATACTGCTCTATTCTCACACGGAAAGGAGCAGCACGGATTTACTGAATGAATAAAAGAAATTATACCTTATAACTTCCGATAATATTGTATGGACTCAAAGTATGTTTATTTTTATTATGATCATGATTATTGTGATTATTATTATTATTATTATTATTACTATTACTATTATTATTGTTATTATTATTACTATTGCTATTACATATTATTATTGTCATTATTATTATTGTTGTTGTCATTATTATCCTCAGCCATTCACTTACACATGTGCAGACTAGATTAGTTTTAATAGCTGTATGGGTAGCTAACTTCTTTCATTATAATGATGTGCATGTAACTGGCTAAAGGGAGCATCATTGATGTGGTTATCAGAAGCAAACTGGGAGTCATTCTCTGGGAAAAAGGAAGAACTAGATGGGGCAGGACTGTAACTGATGTATATAAACTTACTTCAGAGAAACACATGACGGAACAAGTGCTACTGGTTGCTTGTCATTCCTTCTGAAGAGATGCTATCTTAGTAGTGGCAGAGGCTTTTTAAACCATAAGTGCCGCTTTTACATGCCAATTTTATGTAACCATGTACTTGCTTCCAAATTTCGTGATTTATAATTGTGTTTAAAAAAAAGCAACTGCATCAAGCCAATGATCCTAAAGGAACCTTAAAACTTAGCCTTAACCCCTGGGACATTAACCTCTACAACTTCATAGACTGATGCAGGAATTTGGAAGTATGGCTCATTTTATTATTGCTATGTAATAAACCCATGCATATATTATGTAGATATATATACCACAAGCCTTGATTCATGCCATGTTCTAAGAGAATACATCCAAACTAACTAACTAGGTAGATATATTCATTGTGGTAGGAACCAAACCCATTAATTCCTTACTAACAATAACTACATTTTCAATATGTATAGTTCCAATGGCAGGAACTATGGGACATCACTACTGGAATGAAAGTCCCAGAATTAAAACAAAGGACTTATAATTAGCAGCAGCTAGGATCTCACTCGCAACTCTAAATTCAGCACATAACTATAACCACTCATCAGTATCAGTCATTGGAACAAGTAGGCTATGAAACACTGAACATACCAGCTGAAACTTGAGCCGCTAGAGTGATAGCGTACACTAACAGAAGACACACTGCAAGTACAAACTTCATTCCCGTACCAAAGGTGGAGCCTTATTTCAAAAATAAAGTTCCTAATTTATAGCCTGCGTGAGTGGAATATCTAGCTACCCTATTCAGTTACAACAAATGTAACCACCGGAATCAGCGGTTCTATAAAATCCACCGCGTGCTGCAGCAACCCCCACACTCCATCGCGCCAAAGACCGGTACAATCCAAAGGAGAAACAACTCTTGCAACAAAGTAATCGCTTTAAAATTTCTAGAATGTCCTACGACGTCTTTGAAGTGGATGCGCCCCAATCCCCACCTGCTATCGAGAGAACGATATACCCACCAGAGGAAATTGAAGACGTGATCTCCACGGAGATAATCCTATGGGAAGTAGACAGCAACGTTGGAGGTTACTTCTCTTGGAACTATTGGAAAAGCTTCTTCAATATGAAAAAAGATTACAACATTGTCCTTCATCAAAGAGATCCTATTAGCACTAAAACAATCTGCTATCTCCTCCATTACACAACCGACCTTGAAGTAGCAAAAACAGCTTACAATAGAATATGTAACACAGTTGCTCCTTTAGTGGATGACTGCACATTGCTTCTTTCTGAAGAATTGCTGGAGGTGGTTATTCTACCCTCCCCAATTAAGCCTTCCAAATTGATGAGAAGAATATCTGAAGTGATGGAACTGCAACCTGACGCCCATTCAGACTGGGTGAAGGTCTTACAGGCACTTGTCCTCGTTGCTATCAAGAACGATGATGATGAAGCCTATGAAAATGTAAAAGATATACTTGGAAGTTCCGGAAACTCTTTCAAAGAAGAAGCCACTGATCGTGTAGGCAATACGGCACTTCACCTTGCCAAGTCGGGAAAACATGTTTCCAATTTGATCCGTGCTAGCAAAAATGAAGAAGAAAAGAAAAGGTTAGTAAACCAGAAAAACAAAGAAGGAAAAGCTCCACTGCATTCTGCCTTTACAGAAAATAAACAGGATGTCGTACGCCACTTAATTGATGCAGGAGCTGACTTCGAAGCTACAACAGGGGAGGAAGGTTCCAATCCTTTACATATGGCTGCAAAATCAGGGAGTGCTGAAAGTGTAAGAACAGCACATCAAGGCAGAGAAGGATTTCTAAAGAAAGATTCTGAAAAAAACCCAGAAAAAATCAGATTTGTGAATGCAATGAATGCTCAAGATAAATATGGTCACACACCCCTCATGCATGCTATTCGTGCCAATTTCATTGACAGCACAGTTACCTTTCTTCAAGCTGGAGCTCTTCCGAATGTAAAAAATAGTAAGACTGGTGATACTGCACTCCATTATGCTGCAGAGATGGGGTTAACTTCAATAGTAAAGGCACTCCTTGCATTTGGGGCAGAGATGGAAATCAAAAACAACAATGGTGAGACACCATTGATGCTGGCTTGCAGCTCAAAAACTGATGGGGCAAGAGAAAGTGAAAAAGTCCTCACAGAAATGATCCAACTCAAGAAAGAAGCAGAAGCGAAGATGACTAGAACATTTGAGCCTATTGAGATTCCACCTAATGCCCTATTTCTTCTCTCTATGGATGGTGGGGGTACTCGTGGCCTTCTTCTGACTCAAACATTGATTGCCATTCAAAGGAGGATTAAACAGCTAAAGCCAGACTGTTTGCCTTTGCACAAATACTTTGACTACATAGCTGGAACAAGTGCTGGAGGCCTGGCTACACTTTCAATCGCATGTGCTGAAGCTGGTTTGGAGACGACTCGATCATCGTTTTTTAAAGCTGGCGATGAAGTATGTGCCTACAGCCCAACATTCCCAGGTGAAGTTGTCAACAGGTCTTCCATGGAGACGTACGGAAAAGATGATCTCATGACGGATACTAGGAGTCCACGAGTTATAGTCACCACAACATTGGGTAACAGAAATCCACCTGTCCTGCACTTGATGTGTAACTATGGCGAGGCAAGAAATGGCCAGAAGCCTCCCAGTGAACAAAAGGTCTGGGAAACTGGTAGAAGCACAAGTGCTGCACCCTTCTATTTTCCGCCACATGAAGATAAATTTATTGATGGTGGAGTCATGGCTAACAACCCCACATTAGATGCCATGGCAGAAATTGTGATGCAAGAAGACAAAGAAAAAAGTGGCCACAAACTGGCTATGGTTGTTTCTCTTGGAACAGGAGTCTTCCCACCAGCTCCAAAAACAGATGATGTTACTATTTTTGTGCCTAACCTTAGTAACACCTTCAAAGCTATTTGGAACATAAGAGAAACAATGTCTGCAGTTGTAAATTTTCTCCATATTCTGATAAATCAAGCAACAATATCCAATGGGCAAGAAGTAGTTCGAGCTGAAGCATGGTGTAAGAGTCTTGGCATACCTTACCACCGCATCTCTCCCTCTTTGAAAGATATTGTAGATCTCACTGAAAACAACAAAGCTGTTCTCACAGATATGATGCTTCAGGGAGAACAGTATCTTCTGAGAAATGCTGATCAAGTGGATATAATTGCACGATCATTACTCAGCCATCGTCACTGTCAATAGACATCATTTTATAGATTGCTGCACATATATAATTTCATAGTGTAGTTGTGTTATGCTGAAATTATTCTAAAATATTTTCTTAGACCTGATACAATTCGCTGATATAAAATTAAAAAAGTAAGTATTATAATTTCATAACAGTTGATAGACTTGTCTGGGACTCCAGACCGTCTTCAAGACTGAGCTGCTGGGACCCAGCGCCTTGAAGTCACCCCTTGGCAGGACAAAAGACTTCAGGGTAAGGATCATCAGAAACAATGGTCATTGTCATCGCACACACTCAATGTTCACCCTTTACCATCCACATTAATGAGATTCATATTCTACCCATTCGAATTGTATCATTGTGCTTCCCTTATATGTTATGTAGTATAACTTCATTTTGTTGTTGCTCAATAATTCCGAACCCTATTAGTGATAGTGGGGAGTGGGCGCTTTTGGGTTACGAGCTCAAGACTGCAAGCTAAACGGCCAGCGGTTGCGCGTGAGTCACTTGCTCCAGAGGGTGTTGCGCTACCTGGTCCTTCATCCACGGAGATCATAACTCAGCGGAGTGGGTGGGGCACTTCCTCATACACTCCGCACATGGTCCTTGCACATGGTCCTTCGAGCCTACGAGCGAATCTGCGACTTCCTCTTCAACTGAGCTAACGACGAGCCTAGGGCCCTCCCTTCCATATTGGACTTTGACTTCAACCCATTGAGTCACAGTTCGATCGACTGGAGCTGCCAAAGATCATCCTTCCAAAAGGTCGTCTACCATCCATCGAACGATTCACACACCAATTACCGTGCCGTCCGGATCCCACGAGCCATCCGACTTTGTGTTTACAACTATTTCCAATCATCGCCTATCTACACCCACTTAACTTCGTCTACAGAACGTTCGACACTTTACCGAATCGATTTTTTTTCCCGCTTCATCCGTCCATCATGAATGAAGAAAACAGTGCCCAGTACGAACGACTCCGACGTAAGCGGGCCCACAGGCGTGGGCAAGTTACTCGGATTCAACACGCTATCTCCGAGATGTCTGCGAAGAGATACAGCGAGATACGTCTCTCCGACCTTGAACGCTTGAAGAAGAATCTCGACAAAGAGATAGAAGCCCACGAAGCTCTCCACGACCAAATGGAGGACTTGGCAGCGGCTGATGAAGAACTCCTGCGTGCTGAACATTCGGAACGTGATAAGCATGATGCAGTTCATGCTGAGCTGCTTGATGTACAGGTGATCTCCACACAAAGATAGATCTTTGGGGTGCAGGGATGGACCTGCATACTGATCTCGAGTCTCTACAGGCATTAAAGGAACCCGGCAAACCGCATTTCATCAAGGCCTTTGCTGAATTTCAAAAAGGGGTCAAAGATCTTGGCCACCAGTGCCGTGGTTACTCTGATGATGACAATATCTCAGCTGTCATCAAAACTCTCCGAGATGCCGTCACAAACCTCAACCTAGAGGTAGAAAAAGCCTTGTCAGAAGCCCCGACATCTACTGCAACAACCACACTGACCGATTCCACTCCTAAAGTTAAAGCTGCCCCGATAATCGTCCAGCTTCCCAAGTTCGACGGTGATCCTCTCCAATGGCGTCACTTCAGTAACCTGTTCACTACCGCCATCAAGACCAGAGCCAGTGGTTTCAGTGAACTGGATAAGAGATGCCTACTCGTAGAATCTCTACTCTCCAAAGAAGCCAAGATGGAGGTAACCAACGCCCCTGACGATGTCTCCCTCGATGAGCTGATGGAACTCCTACGGAAGCGTTTCGGTCGTCCCCAGACGGTAGTTCCCATCCTGATTAACCAAGTGTCGAGGCCAGACTCCTTCACTGCTGACTACGCAGGCCTCCAACGCCTCAACCAACGTTTCTTCAAGGCTTCCTCCAAATCATTAGTCGCTTGAATAGCACTGAATTTACAAACTATCGAATGAACCTGGTGGTAGCGATACCTCTGGGAGGAGTTGCAGTGCTGAGAGGGAAGAGCCGGTGTAGGTGCCGATGCCCTCAAGCATTACGTAGGAGACTCCCTGTCGGACTACCTCATGTACTCAGCAACCATGATGTTCAGTCCCAAACTGAAAGCTGAGTGGGATCAACATGTCGTCCATAATGGCATCAAGCCAGCATGGAAGAATTGAGGAAGTACATCTCCGCCAGATTGCTTCAGACTTCCGCCACAGACACGCCCGTGTCTACTCCTTTAGCCTCTGCTCAAGCTACTGCCGGTTCCACGTCCTCTCTATCTCCATCATTCAAGTCATCCAAATCCAGATCTCCCTTCAAGTGCGTCGTCTGCGAAGAACGTCACAGTCTCCTCCGCTGCCCGACCTTCATCGGCTATGACATTGACAAGCGGAACAAGACAGTTAGAGAGAAACGCCTCTGCCTCAACTGTTTTTCCGACAGTCATGGCTGCAAGTCGTGCCCCTCCAAGTTCACTTGCAAGACTTGTAGCCAGAAGCACCACACGTTGCTACACAAGGATAGACCTGGTGAATCCTCTGCTGACTCTCTAGCAGTTGCGGCCTCCACAACCAACATAGACGTCTCCGTACCCCAAGCCAGACCGTCCTTTCCTAACACCATTGTAGTCTCTCTTCACAATGACGGACGAAAAGCCAAAGCCAGAGCCGTTCTCGACACGGGAGCTGGAGTCTCAATGATGTCAGAATCACTTGCATCCACCCTTAAACTTCCTCGCCATCCTCAACACATGTCATTAGGAGGCAGCTTTAGCGAAGGCCACAGCAAATTCTACGTGGTAGCCCAACTCTCCTCAGAAGATTTGTCCTTCACGTCCAAGCCCATCGTCTTCTCTGTAGTGCAGAAGTTGAAGCCTATCAAGTCGCCTTCCAACAAGGACTCTATTCTGAGCTTGCCCTCCCTCAAGAACCTGCCACTTGCCGATCAAGAGTTAGGTGGACCAATTGACCTTTACATTGGCAACATGGACAACTGCGTCTATGAGGGATCATTGAAGTTCGACGGCCTCAAAGTCATCAATACTCCCTTCGGTTGGAGCGTTGCTGGACCCCTCTCCAGTGATGAGAACCCTCTGGCCTTGATGACAACAGCTGTTCCAGACTACCTCCAGGACGACCTCGCCAAGCTGTGGGAACTGGATCAAGTCCCAGATGCACCAAATCTGACACCCGAAGCAGATGAAGTGATCAAGGAATTTGAGAAGTCCCACACCAGAGTCCACGGGAGATTTGCAGTCATCATGCCTAGACCTAAGAACCCTCCGGAACTTGGTGAATCCCGTGGACAAGCCATCAAGCGTCTTCTTGCTAATGAGAAGTCCCTGAGAGCCAAAGGAACGCTGGATGCCTTCAACGTAGAGTTGAGAGAATACATCATGCTAGGCCATGCTGAGAAGATTCCCTGGAGCGAACTGAAGCTCAAGCCGCACTACTACCTCCCAGTGCATGGAGTCTTTAAGGAGACCTCTACCACAACCAAGACCAGACCTGTGTTTGACGCCTCCGCCAAGACCACATCTGGCTATTCACTCAACGACACCTTGCTGCCAGGTCCAAACCTGTACCCGCCTCTCCCGGATGTCATCATCCGATTTCGTCGCTTCAGAGTTGGGGTCAGCCGACATCTCAAAAATGTTTCGGGAAGTCTTGCTAGATCCGACCGAAAGAGACCTCCATCGCTTCATCCTCCGTCAGGAAGACGGCTCCTTAGTAGACTGCAGGATGCTGAGACTGACGTTTGGAGTGAAGCCCTCACCATTTCTAGCCACCCAAGTGCTCCGCACCCTAGCCAAATCCGCAGAAGTGTCCCATCCAGAAGCTGCCCAAGCTATCCTCCAGGATTTTTATGTAGATGATTACCTGTCGGGAGCAGACTCAGTAGAAGTAGCCCACGCCCTCCGTGTCCAGCTCTGCAACCTGCTCTTACAGGCAGGGATGAACCTCAGGAAGTGGAGGTCCAACTCCGCCGATCTTCTAGAGCAGATCCCCGAAACACTGAAAAAAGCCCGTCCATTATCACTCCCCACTCCAAGTCACGCCCTGAAGGCTCTAGGTTTGCACTGGGATGTGCAAACGGACACACTCCACATCTCCACTCCAGTACGAGATCTACCACAAGAGACCATCACGAAACGCACCATCGCCTCCGGCACAGCTGCAGTTTTTGATGTCTTAGGCCTATTCGCCCCAGCAGTTATAGTGGCCCGGATAATCCTGCAAGACCTTTGGCGTTTATCTCTGTCCTGGGATGAAGAGGTGCCCCAGGATTACCAGGTCAGATGGAACTTGTGGCGCGAGAACCTCCCCTCCATTACCAACTTTAGTATTCCCAGACGTTTCTCTGACGTGGACACCCCTGTGATATACCAAGCATTACACGGATTCTCGGATGCCTCCTCGGTTGCCTACGGTGCTGTCATTTACTTGAGAAGAGTTCACGCAGACAGACTCACCACAGTTACTCTGGTCATCGCCAAGGCCAGAGTCCTTCCTCTGAAACCGATCACCACACCCAAGGCAGAACTCCTAGCTGCCCACCTACTGGCCAAGCTGATTGTCAAGACAGCCTCTGTCCTAGACATTCCAACTGCCAGCCTCTACGCCTGGTCCGACAGTGAAATTGTCCTTCACTGGCTCACCAAGGATCCGTCCACCCTGGAACGCTTCGTAGCGAACAGAGTACATGCCGTCTCAGAGCTACTGCCGAGCCACCATTGGTGACACGTCAGAACCCATGACAATCCGGCAGACTTAGCCAGCAGAGGCCTCCAGGCTAAAGAACTTATCCTCTCCCAGCTATGGTGGAAGGGACCCTCCTGGCTCGCCTTACCACTACACCAATGGCCTAACTCAATGATTACCAAGAAGAACTCCGAGAAGTTAGAAGCCTCCTGCCTGCTGGTTCAACCTGAGTTGATCACCGAGAACCACGACAGAAAGGCTTTCGCCAAAGACTTGTGGAATAGATGTTCATCATTCCACAAGTTGATAAGGGTGTTGGCCTGGATATTAAGATTCTACAACAATGCCGGAAGCAGACCCAACGACCGCATTTGTTCCAAGACCATCTCCTCCACAGAAGTCCTGAAAGTAAAGCCCAAACTCTTCCGTCTCTCCCAACTGGATTCGTTTCCCGAGGCCTTCACTGCAACCATGAACAAGAGACCACCTACCAAGGGTCATCCTCTCCAACATTGCCTGCTTCAGATAGCAGAGGGAGGCCATCTGGTTGTCTCGAGTAGAGTGCGGGATACTGAAGACCCGTCCCAACCGAAGCTCCTGGTTCCCCTCTCCTCCAAATGTCCACTCACCAAGCTCCTCATCAGAACCCTTCACCAAACCTACAGTCATGCCGGACCTACCGCCTTGGCTTCCATCCTCGGATCAACCTATCTGATTCCTGGCCTGCGCAATCTGCTAAAGAAGATCAGCCGGACCTGTCCACAGTGTCAAAGAGCGTACGGCAGGACCCTGACCTGTCAAATGGGATTGCTCCCAACTTCGAGGACAACTCCAGCCCCTCCTTTCGATAAGACAGGAGTAGATTTTGCCGGACCACTGCTCGTTAGACAAGGCTACACCCGGAAGCCTGTCGAAGACCTACGCAGCAGCGTTTGTTTGCCTAGCCACCAAAGCAGTTCACCTGGAACTTTGTGCCTCTCTCACCACGGAGGACTTCATGGCTACCTTCAAGAGATTCGTGGCTAGGCGTGGATGCCCCTCCTCGGTCTTCTCAGACAACGGTACAAACTTTGTCGGGGCCCGTTTGGAAATCCGCGAACTGCAACGATTAATGGAATCGCAGGAAGTTCGGAATGAGATCAGCAGCTTCGCCTCAGCACACGGAATAGAGTGGCATCACATCCCACCCAGAGCTCCACACTTTGGCGGGCTGTGGGAGGCAGTGGTAAAATCAATGAAGACTCTGCTACGGAAGAACATTAAGCCTCATCCACTACGGTTTGACGAGTTGTACACTCTCCTGACTGAAATCAAGGCAATCCTCAACTCTCGGTCTTTAGTACCACTTAAGGCAGATGACGTCACGGAAGGAAGTTTCCTGACAGCCGGTCACTTCCTAGTGGGCCGCCCTCTCCAAGCAGCACCGACTCCTCAACCGCCATCCAGCAAGATTACCAATCTAAGAAGATGGAACCTCGTCTCCAGACTGACAGCCGATTTCTGGGAGCAGTGGCTCAAAACCTACCTCGCCTCTTGCTCCCAACGCTCAAAGTGGATGCGACCAGGCCACCAGCTCTCTACCGGAGAACTTGTCTTCGTGAAAGATGAGACCCTAAAACTCAGGGACTGGCCTCTCGCCATCATCACGGAAATCTTCCCTGGCAGCGACAACCAAGTCAGAGCTGTCCAACTCAAGTGCCGAGGAAAGACCTTCACCAGACCAGCCAACAAACTCATACCATTAATCGCTGATGACGAACACCACTCCACAGATGCTCCCACCAACCCAAACCCCCGCGGGAGGATGTCTGGGACTCCAGACCGTCTTCAAGACTGAGCTGCTGGGACCCAGCGCCTTGAAGTAACCCCTTGGCAGGACAAAAGACTTCAGGGTAAGGATCATCAGAACAATGGTCATTGTCATCGCACACACTCAATGTTCACCCTTTACCATCCACATTAATGAGATTCATATTCTACCCATTCGAATTGTATCATTGTGCTTCCCTTATATGTTATGTAGTAACTTCATTTTGTTGTTGCTCAATAATTCCGAACCCTATTAGTGATAGTGGGGAGTGGGCGCTTTTGGGTTACGAGCTCAAGACTGCAAGCTAAACGGCCAGCGGTTGCGCGTGAGTCACTTGCTCCAGAGGGTGTTGAGCTACCTGGTCCTTCATCCACGGAGATCATAACTCAGCGGAGTGGGTGGGGCACTTCCTCATACACTCCGCACAGACTGATTTTGTGCTATATACTGGTCTTTTATGTGACATGAGTGGCATGGAGTCTCACTTAGCACACCCACCATAATAGCAACTTGAATGACTGTAAGTGTAGAGTAGTTCAGAAAAGTTACCGAGTCCATCTTTTATTCAACAAGTTGGCCTTGTAGAAGAGTCTTTGTTAGGGTTCATTACAGGTGGAGAAACATTTTCTCAACAATTTTCTTCTAAATCTTCGTCCGGAGTAAGACATACCTAAATCAACGGTTAATTGTCAGTAATCTCCAAAATCAGAGCGTGATAGAGACAGACAACAAACAGACAAACAGACAAGCAGACAAGCAGACAAGACGACTACTATTACCCTCTCGCACATGCGCGATGAGAGATAACAAGTCGTCTTTGTGTTGTGCAATTACTCGATGTAATCACACAGTATACACTTTTGAAATAGCCAAGATATCACATCAGGTTTTAATATTTATGTTTTAGATATTTTGTAGTGCACAATGGTTCAGTTGCTATTTGATTGTGCTTAAATATCTGTGAATGAAGGCATATTATTGCAGTTACTAAGCAATCCATAGGCACACCTGCAGATTATGAATATCTTAATAAATAGTTAGGTAGTTTGGCTCTTCAGTTGGGTGTGATAGCTTTTCCTGGACTGTGGGTTGGTTACCAAAGGATGAGGTACGGATAGTTTTCTCCATAAAAAAAACAACATAAAGATCCACAGTATTCATGTCTCCATATACTTCTTCTAATTCAGCTGCAAGTTTCTTGACTCCTGTAGATAATAATTTGGAAGAACTGAAATTTATCAAATAAATTCTTGCTTGTGAATTACCCAGCTGTTGTGCTGTCAGTATGAATTATGGTTGTGTAAGGAGACTATACAACATTCACTCATGAATATGTGTATCATTATTCAAATGGGTTCAATGTTTGTTAAAAAATTGAAATTCACCAACAACTGCAAACAAAATACATAATTTGAGGAGGTTGGACCAATCTCAACTCTTAATTAAAGCACTCAAAATCGCAAGATTAAAGTCTTAAAGGTCACAGGCAAGCAAGGTAAGCCAATTAATATCCCATTGTTAGGTAAAAGGTTAACACATTAGCTCCCTACGATTATCAAAGGACTGTATTAGGAACTAATCAAGTATACGTACTGAGTTCAATGGAAACAGTATTTCAAGTATGACTAAGCAGTTAGTATTGTACCTCCAGTCATTTCTTCAAATATCTTGTATGGTTTGAGAACAGTAGTTATTGAAAGGTTGCATTCCGAGTTTTCACCAATGCTTAATGACTTCTATTCCAACTTCAACTGTATGCTTGCCATGATTGTGACGGGACATCACTAAGTTAATAGGAATATATTTTTATGTTAGGAACAACTCTCTGAATATAGCATTGAGGTTATTTAATCATGTTTACAGCTTTACAATTTAGAATATCTTCAACAAAATGGAATAAGTAGTAACCAGCTATAAGCCTGTAAAACCGTTAAATTTTTCTAATTTTTATAAAATTAGACAAATTCCAAGTATCATTATGTAGAAACATTATTAGTTAGACTCATGTTTTTACTATGTCTTTTATACTTGGAATATTTATTGAACATTTACATAGTATACATAATTCACCAACCAAGATGTTTTGATCCCATGGGATCTTCGTCAGTTGAAAAATGAAAAACTGAAATAAAGCTATTCAGTTTTTCACTGTCCAACTGACGAAGATTCCAAGGAAAGATGGCCAGAGAGGGACTGAAAACCGGACGATCAAGTCCTATATGGCTGGCATCAGGCACTTGCATTTCTGATGCGGGGTAAACAAGCCGGCCGAATAGAAAGGTCTTGGTTTTTTAACATTATAATATGTACCATGTAAATGTTCATCAAGAATCATAAAAAGCTAACTTTACGTCATTGATATGAATAAAAGAAAGATTCAATTTCCTGCTTGATAGGTAATCAAAGAGAACAAAGCAAAATATTACGGGGGTGTGCCACAAATAGTATAATTCAGCAAACAGCCCAAAAAAAAAGGTTTTCAATGCCACAGTAACCAGACGCAGTAACCATAATAATTATGGGCACAATTTAATGAGGTGATTTCTCACATGAACACAGTTAAGGGTGCCGGCACACTCTTTGAGCGCGAAAAAACCCGCCAAATAGGCCATGGTTGCTAGGGTGCTTAAACTTACTTCTGCTTTTTCACCTGAGTTATATTATTTATGCAGGCCAGCAAGTACTACTAGGAGAAACCACCTACCAAGAATGAAGACTGAAAGTCGATCATACCTCAAGAAATACCCCCTTCACCATATTGGACTTCAGGGCAGTATTGCACGGCTACCGCCATAGTTTAGAAGCTGATATTTTGTATACCATTTTCTTACCCTTGCGTGTATGCCATAACGTTGAGTTTTTGTTGAATTCTATTTTACTTTTCTATTTACTCACCTTACCATGTGAACTATTGTGCGGCTCCAGACAGCAGCTATTACGCTGGCCATGATAGGCAGTAGCGCCATAAAACTTAATTCCACGGGCCTGAGATACAACCGTAGCTAAAGCAGCCATATCCATGCAATAATTAGCGGTAAATTGGTGCCTCTCGTGCCTTCATATGTGCTGTTTTGTGACGTCACGTGTACTAAAGGCATCCAACCTGCGCGCTCTCAACGGCATCATTTGATGACCCTTTACCATGCATAAAATTTTGGTGAAAAACAGCCACAACTCACTTAATTTTCAAGATATATAGCTACCAAAGTTAAGGTAATTTTCCATCATGTGTCAGATATAACTCAATAAATTAAAAAATCCTGGCTTAAACACTTTTTTCTTAAAATTTAAAATATTTTGAGATTCAAATTTTGTGTGCCCACAAAATCAGGCTCATATGTATTAAAGAATCAGTATACCAAGATACAGAGATAAGGACAAATAATTTCCAGCTTAAACACTTCCAAATTCACTGTCTTGAAGCTCCCAGTTCCATCACCAATAATCACAAAAATAACCACAAACCCACAAAATGGTTTGTCTTACTACAATATTTAGCTTCTATTACACAATAACGATAAGCTAAAATTATGTCTGGTAAAGGGTTTCAATGCAACTTTTGGGAGTTAAAAAATAAGCGTTTTGCAGGAATTATCTCACAATTTGGAGCCTACAAAAGCAAACCCAACTGATTATGTTTCTAATAATGTTCTCTATAACAGCAAAGAAGTCTTAAGGAATCCTCCAGGGGGAACATGGTGAAAATCAGTAAAATGTGTATACCACTTAATTCTTACTTAACAGTTTGTCGTTTTGGTAGTTTTGGTCCTATCCTTGTTTTGGTACCTCTTACATCAAAAGTTAATATATCATCAGATAGCTCATAATAGGCCAACAATTTGATTCATATTTTGTTAGAGATTAAATGTGAGTTACATTATTTTTCAATTATCTGTGATAACAATTTAATAATTTACCTGACTATAAAATGTCTCTTTCTCATCATCATCATGAGACATGTTCATGCAACCAGTTTCCTTGCTGTTGCCACAAACAGAAGTGCGCACTTCTTGCATGAGCATCTCACAGTAGTATATTCCATATGGCAATTACATCCACAGAAAGTGTTGAGAAGCAGGAGGTAGAGCTGTTTGGAATAGCACAAACACCTTTTCACACTCCTGCCATCCCCAGTCAGCTGGATGAAGTCCACTAGCAGAATCGTTCCATTTCCTAACTTGAAGGTACACACGAAGGCCATGATCCTTTGCTGCTACTGAGTTAGTGGCAAGGACTGTGGGTTTGCATAAGATGTTTAGAAGCCAAGCCAAGAGCTAGTGCCAGTGATCTGCCCACCCACACCACCATTTTACAATTGACTATGTCTGAGGTCCAATGTGTCTATAACCTTTCCATCACATAGCTACTATCTATTGCATTTTCTGCTGTATCATCACTGGGGACGGGACTTTTAGTCTCTTCTCAGAGGTTGGTCTTTCTCAGAGGTTCTTTTGTAAATGTCAGTAAAGAGTTAGAAATTTGAATTAAACATACACTCATTAATTTGGTGCATGTCTCGTTGTGGTTACCTGAAAGGTGTCCTGAGGACAAGTATCTTGCAAGAAATATTTTTCTTCTGAAATCTCAATTTCCTTCTTGTGGCTACTGGTAGCTAACTTAGCTATTTCTCCTCCACATTTATCTACTTTGATAGGATGTACTGCCACTGGAGATGCAATTTTCTGTAAAAATATTTTTTCCAGAATAAGGGGATTGTTTGAGGCGGTATTTGCAACCAACCACACCAGTCTTCATTTTCGTAGCAAGCCAGGTGATTTTCCTAGTAATCTTGCTGTCCTGTGAATAGTATTTCCTGCACTTTTTGTTCATATAAAGAAAGCATCAAACTTTCAGTGAGCATTTAGCGAAGACCTTACGTCCCAGACAAAATTGGATACTGTAGAAGAAGTGTCGTACACTATTTTTTATTTGCTTACGCGTGACCGCAATCTCTCAAATTTCAGTAGGTGTGGTCTTTGGTCGCTCGTAAGAGGGGCGAATGTATTTATTTAGAGCAAGATCATAGGTGCCAACTTTCCAGAATCTATTTCAGGGACAAAAACCACACCCTGGCCACACCCAAATAACACACCCACAATGACATAATTTTTAATGACATCATCTATGCAAAAGTTTAAAATTACAATAGCTGTTCTTCTTCTTCACCATTAAAATAAAAGCGATTTTGCTGTAGCAGAGCTAGCTTTAGCCTTTTACTTGTGGCATGTTTATAGTTAGTGTGATTACTAGTAGCTTTGATTAGGTCTAGACAGCCAGCTGGCTAGCACAGCTATAAGTAAATAACCAAGGGCATACTACTTCACTATAGTATGTCCAAGTTGAGCAGATAATATACAGCAGATGGAAAACGCAAACTGGTGAGGTTTCTTCTGAAGAGACAGGATTAAAATCAGTCGATTCTACCTACTGTGTCCCAAGAAATATTCTGGATTCAGCAGTACAGCACTGTTAACTTGTAGCTAAAGCTACTAGACTTTCTTGTTAAATAAAATTAATCAATTGTTTCATTTACTTATGTATATACAAATTGATGAAATGATAAAATTGTGATCCGAGTTGAAGGTGGAGTGCTGCCTGAGTTGGTCCTAATCCTTACAATAAACGGCATCTACAGTAGTAGTGAAGAAAAGGAATTGGCATGAACACGGCTTTGACAAGCACACAATTTAACAGCAAACAGCTTAAGTGTGGCTGTATTACAAGTTGCTAGCTAAATGATAGCTATAATCACTGTGATATTTGCTATACGGCAGTTGATATTGAACATAGACAAATAATCTTACCTACATCCAATCAGGTGGTCCTGTACCCTCTGTGACAACAGGGCACTCTGTCTATCCTGTTTCCACACTCGCAACCTAAGCTAATCGCAGACACAAAGCTAGAAACGCAGCAATCTGAGAAGAAGCCATTGTTTACAAAATTCTTAATGGAGACTGCCGCGTGATCAATTGAGCCGGTAGGGTCTCATTTACGGTAGGGTCTCATTTACTGACCGGACCGGACCGGACCCGATTACTGACCGCCTTATCTTGCGTAGCGTACTGACCGCCTTATCTTGCGTAGCGTACTGACCGCCTTATCTTGCGTAGCGTTACACTGATGTTTAAAGGTAAATGTGAGTCCTATGGCAGCAATGATTAATCACACTCCATAATGATGCTGTCACAAGAAGCAGGTAAGGAAGAAACCCCTCTACAAGGACCAAACTTGGCGGCTATCCTAAATTTTCTATGACTGTGGTAAATTATTTATGCTTTTATAAGTTTAGAGTCCATCTGAGAGGGTTGGTAGTCTTGTCAAGTTTGTCATCACAATACAATGCACATCAAGCAACCTAATGCTTCTGAGTTCTGAATTAACTCAGAATCACTATTTGATAGTTGACTTTCAATAGTCTGGCCTATTTTTCAGTGTCTAAGATCTGTACGGTGGCCATAGTAACTCTCTAGGTTAAACCCAATCAATCATTTGCACAGATCCTTAATATTGTAAACTATTGGAGTTAGCTTATTGAGTAACTAAATAATAATCCACTTTGTTAAAAAAATTTTTAACAATAAGCATACCCCACAGTAGCGTCGTTTTAGTTAACTAAAACTTAAACCAAAGACCTGTAGAAGACGGCCAATCCCATTGAAACAATACCTACTGGTAGAATGAATAAACTAAAACTAAGCAATTTTTATTTTAACTTAATCTACTTGAATCATGCAATTATTAATTGGAGATATAAATTGCCATTGTTAGGTGATTTGTTCCCCCCCCCCCCCAAAAAAAACAACAACAACAAACAACAACAGCAAACAACAACTTGTTTTGCACCTCTGAAATTATTATGATCTTCATGGTTACATTTGCTACAAAACTTTCACCAATTTTATGGAAATGAAAACTTCTCCTGAAATTAAAAAAAAAGTTAATGTGACACTCTCAACCGTGGTTCAGAAACCATACCCTGTACAAACAATGCTGTTGAGAGGAAATATTGAAAGCTGTTATAACTTAAACATGTTAGCTTAGGTGATGTTAAACACTCTCTAGTCTCACCGCTTGCTGTGAATTTAAGCAGTTATTTAGATTGTCAGTTTTAATGTGCAAAGTATACTATATTAAGATGTTGCTGCTGAGGCCAAAATGTACTTATGCATTCAGCTTGGAGTCACCCACTGCTTGATCATTGTCAGTTTACTATACTGATGGTGTACTGACAATGTTAACCTGGAACACTAGCATGGTAAACCAGAATTATACTGATAGTTTACTATAAACAGTGTTGCAAACTTATAATCTACAAATTTAGTAAAACATCACTCTTCAAGCAGTGTGCTTTCAAATTGGAAGGGGAAAAAAAGAAGACAGCTGCACTAAGGTTTCTTTTGAGCCAAACTTTGTACAGGCTGCTTAAAATGAAGAGGTGATGTATCTAAACTAGCATAACTATTAGTAGCTGATATAGTAATTGCTAACTTTCACACTATACAACCTTTCATTGTGCATCATATCTAATTTAACTATAAAGATTACTTGTCATGGGTGTAAATTGTCTAATTTAATATGAGCAGGGGGAAATATTGGTTGGCAGGTCCCCCTTCAGAATTATCGGAGGGGCCAGTGGCACCCCACTTCCTACTCCACTGCATTGTAATGAAATTGGTAGCTTTAGCTGCTCAAGAGAAATATCACTACCAATGAAAAGGGTGTGGTCAGTTTCGGCAACCATTCTGGATCAACCTCTCACGATTTTCTGAAATGTGTATATATAGCTATTATGTACTTATTGTAAAACTTAGGTTAAAATTATTGTTTGATATTTGAATTCCAAACCCTAGATCAAGTTAGATAGCCGCTGAAGTGTAAACAATTTATACCACTGATTATGAGGAGCGTTTTTTTTTTCATGTAGTGTCTAGCATTACAGTAAATCATTAAAATTATTGTAGAATTCAAAGCCAAATATTTCAAAGTATTGTAGCAATAAAAAAAATCAATCAATTATAATAGAGTTCACAGCAGAGGAAGAAGCAGTACCATTGTAAGGTACAGTCTTTGGAAGAGAACTATCCACTGCTTACTACATCATAATGGTTTCTGTTCACATGACATATTTCAACATGACCCAAATCATTAGGTAGAGTGGCATGAAAATCAGTTGGAAAAATTACACTTGGAGTTTGTGACATGCCATACTTCGCCCAATAATATTCGTGATTACTTCTCTCCATAGCAACAAACACAGGAATGGAAAAATAGAGAGCCAGTGCAAATACTTCTGCATGTGTCCCCCAAACATAATTATTTTTCATCTTGTCAATGTGATCTTTCACAGATAATGGATGGCAATATGATCGAAAAAGGCTACAGTTGAGGCCTATAAACTCCACCAGCAGTTTACGTATATCAAGATGATTTGTCTCTGTTTTAAATAGAATATAAGAGAAGCTTCGAAACAAACAATTTCCATCACCAAGTATAGAATGCCTTGCACGTGAATGCTGTTGTAAAAAATCATCTAAATTGATGCATCCATTACCTCCAAGAAAATAACTACTTTGGGCAGATTCCTAAGTCACAAAATATCACAATATACATTATAATATTTATTGAAGATTGTTCTGATAGAATGTTACCAGTATAGTTTCAGTAGCAGTAGGTGGAATGTAATGAGACGATTTCAGAATTTTGGCTGTAGCAGTCTTCAAAAGTGTTTTCTGTACACAATATGGTGTCAGAATAGCTAATATGGCTTATCATTGAGAAGCCATATTATCTATTCTGCACATCATCAGCCATGCCAACTTACTTGTTCAGGTGGTTTCTGTAGCTGACTAATACACTTTCTTTGGATACACTTCTGTTTCAATTTACCTGGTCCACCAAATTTCTTCATGTCCTTACAGTACACGCAAGCTCCACAGTTATCCTTCAAGCATCCTGCACATTGTCTACACAGTTTGTCTGTGACAAAACAACAAATGAACAAACAGCACTGTCATGTTGATTAATAGTGAGGACTTACCTTTAGTGTGGGTAATGTTTTCCTCACAAGGTTTTCTCACTGCACTCCTGTCTAAAACTTCCTGCAATGGAATTAACTATAATTACACTCAGTCAAGAAATAGCAGTTAAGAATACCTTCTTTGAATTACTCGTTTGTTGTACACTGATATTAACAAGAGGATCGGAAGCTATCTCTTCATCAAAAAGCTAATAAATCATTATTAATATCATCAATATAATAACAATAATAATTGCAGACATCCATAACATACTTGTGTTAAATTATCAGTGAGTGAACTAGAAATTGAATCTGGTGCAGCTACAACATCGCAGTCTCCTGGATAATTATTACACTTTACTTTAAACTAAAGCTACATTGATTTTTATTATTTATTCAAACCTTGTCTAGGTCTTTTCCGACCTGATCTTTTCTGGCCCTTAGCACGTGTATTCCATCGCAACTGGGTCAAATTAATGGTTTTCCTTTCTTCTGCAACGTTAATCCCCAAACTTAACTTTACAGCAATCTGATGGTAGCAAGTACTCGTAGAAGGGCAGGAACAATCCTCAGATGGAAAAAGTCTGACTACATGAGGTTTACCATTAGAGCCCAAAACTGTAAATGTTCCTAACTTTGGGTCATGAGAAACACAGCCATTGTGGATCAGCAATCTAGATGGACAAAAATCAGCAATTTATCTGAAAGCACTTTTAATTGGCATATGCACTAGTTAAAGTCTGTAATATATTAAAGGATGAATTACTATAAACACTTACCTTGCCCTCATTATTTGTGAATTTTTATCACTGGTTTGATGAGTATGGTGTGCAGCCATTGTAGAACGGTTCTTTTCCCTAAGCAAGAGATTACTTTTAGAATTTTGTAAAAAAAAATAAAAAATCTGGCCACCCTTATGCCATAGTAATTTTATTACTGTACTTTTGAGTTACACAAAACACAGCATTTTATTAGAATATGATTGAGCCATGAGAGACTTAATTTTATAGCTACATAATATTGACCTTGTCTGTGAATTTGTTACATCTGCCACACTAGAAATCGAAATTCCATTTTTCAGACTGTCAATGATATCCTCCAAAGAAGCAGTGGATATCAAATTGACCTCATCAGGTTGTATGCGAAGACTTGAAAATTGTTCTGTTAACTTGTACTCACCTAAGCCTACAATCAAGACATGTGTAAATAGATAATACTAAGATAGTTAGTGAAATTTATACCAGCCAGTCCTCTTTGCCACTCATTCCAATAATATACTTGCAAATGGTAAAGTGAAAGCACTGCAGAGTCTACTGGAATCTCTTTCCACCCTTGAAGTCTCTTTAGTATGGAATTAAAACCTTCTGACTGGTTAGTAGTAATACCACTTAGTGGATTATATACTCCATAAACTTCTAAATTCCACCGACCAATATTCTGTGGGACCTATGCACACAATATTATAGCTATTAACTTAATTTCTAAATATTGGTACATAAAAGGTTACCTTTTTGTGAATTTCGGTCATAAAATACTGAAGAAAAGGTTGACTCCACTTTTTTCTCAACTCCTTTAAATGATAATTATATTTTTCTTCAGTTTCTTGATGAAACAAAGTGCGCAAGTTGTCAATATAGGACTGAATTTCTGCTGTAGAGGCACCATGACTTTTTAACCATCTTTTAACATTCTTCAGTAAATGATTCCAGCAAAGAAGATGATGAATTTTTGGCAAAAAATTGTCAAAAATTTCAAATCCCTTTTCATCATCGGTAACCAAGGGGATTTTATTCTTTCCATTGGCTAAACAAGGAAGTTCACTTGCCACAAACCTTGCCATCTCACTGTGAGTACTGCTCAACTTTCTCTCATGTAACATGATTAGTGCTGGCATGACAGGAGATGATTTAAATAAGAGATTTCTGAAAAGAAATGTTGATACATAAAAATCACCAAGCTTAAATGTGGTGTCATATGACAGAAGCTGTCCTGTTGAACCAAGCTGAAGCAATTTGTTGACTTCTTTCATTAGTTCCTGAAAGCCACAAATCACAATGAGATCAGGAAAGGTGATGATTTTTAAGATAAAATTTCTCATGTCATAAGCCAATTCATGCAAATTATATAGAGCATCATGTGTTAGCCTTAGTTTTTGCCGAGATCGTGACTGTAAATTTTTTACTTGCTTACAATTACGTGGAAGCATAACACATTGATTATCTATGGATAATACAGACTTGCTGATTTCTTTCTTATACACCACAGATGGTGGTGCTTCTTTTTCTTCCAATTTTCTTAAAACTGAAGGGCAAGTTCGTACATGCGGATCAATATCACAGAGTGCAGAATCATCTCCTTTGTAATGAATAACAACTCTGTTAGAGGAGTTTGTCATGTAAGCAAATCTCTTAAATCTGTCATCATTTTGGCCATCCGGTCGAATCAATACATAGTATGACTTGGTAATGGGTGGAAAAACTTTCAATTTTTTCCTTCCATAATGGCACCAACGATACTGATCACATTTCCAGTCATCTGTGTCACAAAAGTAATAGAATGTGCATTTGAAACAATTTATCAGGGTCTTAACTGCTAGCAAAAATGTTTGCTCTAAATTATCCTGAGTTGGGATAGAAAATGTGAAAACAAAAGAAAAAATGACTTTTTTTTATACACATAATCTCTCATAATTCTTGCAAACTTTCTGTAACTAGACTAATAATATCCTACATTAATTTCCACCTTCTTTTACTCAGAAGACAAGTTAATGGCAAATTTGACTTACTTTTGGAGTAATCATTTAATGGTTCGTACACATACACCTCTCCAGATTTGGGCATTGCAGGTGACACATGACAAGTGTCTTCCTTATTTGCCTCATTTAATAGCTTCATAACTTTGGAGAGTGATACATCATTGTTGACACTCATCATTGGCTTTGCCATAGTGCTAACCAGACTCACACCTTACTCACTTTGTCTAATAACTACTTGACCTCCAATTTATCAAAGAAGTTACTCACTTGATATCATTGCAAGCCCTTATATACCAGTAGACAAGTGGGTCATCTAGCCCACAGACAGTCATATAACCACCAGCAACCACAAGCATTCATTCCCTTTAAGAAATACTGATATGAATGAGATGATAATGATGATCATGATGATGATGATATGAATATTATAATTTATAACAATAACAACAGCAGTAATGATGATAATAATAATAATAATAATAATAATAATAACAACAACAATAATAATTGAACTTCATACTAAGACAAGTTAAAAATAAGATTATTATGTTCATTTATAAGTAACGTAGTAGTTAAAAACGAATTTGTACAGTATTAACAATAATAATAACAATAAAATAATACTAACAACAACAATAATAATAATAATGATGATAATAATATTATTATTATTTATTATTATTATTATTATTATTATATTATTATTATTATTATTATTATTATTATTAACAACAACAATAACAATAATATAACAATATGTATATAAATGTGCTAATCTGGTGTCATTGATATACTAGCTATTACTTAATTTAATAAGACTTTGTCACCTCCTTAGAATCCCTTGCATGCACTCATCAGTACAATATGCTAACTGACTTCATAATTGTAGTTAACAGATTTCTAGATGGAAGAGCCCACCAGTCTGACCAACTGTAAGTAGCTATGTAGGACTAAACCATACCTGTATTTGTATGGAGCCAGACAGTCTGAAGCCTACAATTTGAAAAGTCAAATGGTTTTTGTATTTTACACATCCCAAGCAGAGAAGGCTTGTAAATGCCCATAAAGTATGTATGTAGGTACATTAAAATCATAAAGTAATAATAACAGTAAACAACAAGCTTGTTGATTGATGCAAGTAATGCAGAGCCAAAACCATCTGTACCAAACATATTATTAACTAATGTATGTATGTATAAGTTACTGATTGACTATAGTTCAAAAGAAATTGGTAATTGCTATAAAAAGTATCATATGATAACTAAATACTTTCAAATGGACTTAAAGTGTCAGTTTTCGTTTATTTGCGCCCAATAGGTCACACATGTGTTATCACTTCTTGTTGTCATTTTGAAGTATATAGAGCTATTATAATTTGATATTCCTGTGTTGTATGCAATGCATCAATAGTATTTCTGTGGTTTAATAGTGACCACACTGGCTGAGTAGGTAGCTGATAGGTCTGGGTGGGGTTGACTACTAGGATAACTAATAGGACACAATTTCTTTATCTATAAATCAAAAAGCTAAAGTGGCAAAAAAAAAAAGCAGAAACAAAAAACAACAACAAAACACGGGCAATGAAATTGAAATTTAGGTATTTATTTTAATTGTAAAATGTATAGAATTTTTTAAATCATGTTTATATCATATTTTTGTAAAATGAAAATGATTTGAATATTGAAAGAATTCATCCTGATGATAACTTTTGAAAGTTAATATTGTTCAAGCTGCTAAAACTCTTTTTGATCAAGCAATTCTGCCAAAATTGATGGGAAATTTTTATTCTGCACTTTGGACAATTATACTGCAGGAGATGCTTTCACAATAAAATGAGTTTTGTGAGTATTTTGACATTAAAAAGTCAAAAATGAAATTTAATTAAAAGGTACAACACAATTTAGTCCGGAGTTAATACTGTTTCGCTGTGAATGAGAAAGTCTATTGGCTGTGTTGCACTCAAAATTGAATATTTTTTCTTGAGGTTGCCAATGACCATTTGTACATGAATACAAACATTTGCAGTACTCCTAGTTTGTTTCCTCAGGTGACTTTGGTAGCACCCTCACTACACTCAGAATACCACAGCCCTGGTAGAGCCTAAGTATAGTAGTGTGCCTGGTGGAAGTGCCTAACTATTTTTTTATGACCATTTACAGAAAAATCTAGCACAAGGCGGCCCCCATCAACATTTTTGACAAATGAAATTAAAAAAATACTATGGCACACATTTTAAAGTTTAGGTATTAGTTGTTATTTCTACTGACATGGTAAAAACTGCCTTAGTTTCAGGTTGTAAATACAGCCAGCTGCAACTGGCTGAGCTAGCTCAGCTATGTGGTCAGTGGTCAACCACAGTTGTACTTGCATTATATGTAGCTGATTAAGTACTTCATATGAACAATTTTTTGTAGCACTTTTTCATATCATTGCCTTGCAAAGGATTGGTGTTATGCCTAGAGAGTACTTGAATAATAATATACCACATAAAGTGCCCATTCAAAAATGTATGGGTAAAATCGCCATTCGATTGAAATAGCCTGAGGAGTGTGAAATAGCACTGTTGGAGTTGAAACAGTACACTTATCAAAGTGAAATAATATGGGTAAGTGCACAAGCATGGGGTGATTAACCCTTAGTAACACTGTAGTTTTGCTGAAAAGTTTGTTTGTAAGGATAGAGGTATACTATTGGCGAGTGATAGCATGGCTAACCGCAGTATTAGGGACAAAGCAATAAATAGCATGAGGCTTCGCCTTATGCTATTTCAATTGCTTACTCATGCTATTTATCCCAAATACCACGGTTACCTGTGCTATTACTCATACTAACATCACTTTTATAAAGCTACATAACTAATCTATGAAGTATTTAAGAATGAGCATGATAAAAATATTGAATGTTCTCTTAAACCTACAGGATATCAAAGAATGAGATAATGATTATCACAAGAAAAGTCAATTCATTAGTCCATGAATAATAATATTTTTATCTCACATAGAATACAAAATAGTAAATTAATAATTTTGGACTCGAACATATTTTCTTTTGTTTGTTTGTTTGTTTTTTAATTCCAACCTTTCCAACCTCAAGGCTATATGTGATGTCTTTAATAAACTCACTGATGAAGGACCCCCATAGTCCAAACTGTTGCAAACCTAGATTAGTTTAATATTATATACATATTAACTATATTACATGAAATTGAGCAAATAACATGATATATATTACTTCTTGTTCATGGAATAAAATACATGCCTGGCATACTACTATCAATACACAATAAAATACTTTTGGAACACATCGAATGTCATTATATGTAATGTAATCCTGTGGCTAGTTCTCCAATGAGAGACTAGTAAATACCACTACAAGTAAGTTTAACTTGTTTTTTTTTTAACATGTTTGAAACCTGTGGACAATTTGGAGACAGACAGCCAGGATCACAGATTTAAAACAGACATAAGTCTGACCAAGTACATATCCCAAGCAGTGCAAACTTGTATAAACAGCCACAAGGAAGAGTGTTCCAGGGTCAAATTGTCCAATAGCCATGAACAGTTGATATGCACAGTTGATATACACATAATAATAATAATAATAATAATAATAATAATAATAATAATAATAATAATAATAATAACAATAATAATAATAATAATAATAATAATAATAATAACAATAATAATAATATGGGGGAGGAGGTGGGGGGTTGGAGGTGAGTGGGAATAAAGTATCGAGAATAGAAGGAAGGAGAATAGAAGGAAGGAAAAGAGAGAGGGGAAAGAGGGGAATAGATAATACTTTGAAAGAATAATTGATTCTTTGGCTATATTTACACGCACGCATGCATGCAAACACGCACGCATGCAGCATGCATGCACACATGCGCAAACACACACCCATACACACATGTAGTCCAGTAATGGTAACTGGTGCAAGTACAGAATTTCGGTGGCATTTCTAATTAATAGATACCTTTTTTTCAGTTTTCATAGCACATATTTGAAATCTGTTAACTTGATCAAGATAACATATCCTCCTGCATCATTAGCTAAATTAACAAGCATATCATTACTTATAATGATATGTTTCATATCATTTAAGCATTGCTTTAAGTCTGATGAATTTTAAATTAAAAACCTGATTTTGACTAATGTAAATACACCCTAAAAATCATATTTATATGAATGCATACCTTTATTCCAGGTTTATCTTTCTAGTATTCAAACAAAAAGATAAGACGAGATATTAGTTCTCTGTATGTACATAAGTGGTAACTTCTAAAGGAATAGTAATAGCAGAAAATGAAGATGGCAACATCAACAATAAAAACAGTCGTTTTAAGATCTAAATTGCTTAGATTACCTATAATTAAATCTCTAACACGTCAACAGTATACTAGATAGTTAAAAAATATAGTAAAACATCTACAAATTTTATTTCCACTAAATTACTCTTTGTAACAGCCCCAATATTTCCGTGAGTGTTTACAAGTTATTGAGTGCATTGGTTCCTGTGGCTATACAGTCCTCAAGCTAGTTATGCCTGTGATGCTTGATCTTTTGTTGTTGTTTTCTGCACAATCCAACTATGTACAGTGAGGTAGCTGAGCCATGTGGTTAACCACGCACCCTTTATGTACATAATTGCTGCACTGAATGAATATAATTATGAGACAAGTTTTAAATGCAGTATATTCTAAATGTAAAACCTGATCTTTTTTAATTCAAAATAGACAAGAGCAAATGAAGCAACTGAGAATTGACAATGATATTACGTGCATTCTCTAATTGCCTTTAATAATGAATAGTTCTAAAGGAATTCTAACATGTTAATTAACCATGTCTTCACACAATGTGGCAAGCAGATCATTTGATTATTGAATGCTCCATGTAGCACGCGTGTAGCGAGTAAAATCTATTGAAATCGTATTAGAAATGATTAATAAAAATATTTTGAAAATATATTTAAAGTGCTCGTAGAGTAGTTCTCTTATTAATGTACTCTGACTCAAGTATTGTACATAGCAGATACCACCTGAACAAGTAAGTTGGCATGTCTGATGATGTGCAGAATAGATAATATGGCTTCTCAATGATAAGCCATATTAGCTATTCTGACACCATATTGTGTACAGAAAACACTTTTGAAGACTGCTACAGCCAAAATTCTGAAATCATCTCATTACATTCCACCTACTGCTACTGAAACTAAAACTATACTGGTAACATTCTATCAGAACAATCTTCAAATAATATTATAATGTATAATTGTGATATGACTTAGGAATCTGCCCAAAGTAGTTATTTTCTTGGAGGTAATGGATGCATTAATTTAGATTATTTTTTACAACAGCATTCATGTACAAGGCGTTCTATACTTGGGGATGGAAATTGTTTGTTTCGAAGCTTCTCTTATATTTCATCTTGATATACGTAAACTGCTGGTGGAGTTTATAGGCCTCAACTGTAGCCTTTTTCGAGCATATGTCATCCATTATCTATGAAGGTCACATTGACAAGAAATAATTATGTTTGGGGGACACATGCAGAAGTATTTGCACCGGCTCTCTATTTTTTCATTCCTGTGTCTGTTGCTATGGAGAGAAGTAATCGCAAATATTATTGGGCGAAGTATATTTAATTTTTTCAACTGATTTTCATACCACTCTAATGATTTGGATCATGTAGAAATATGTCATGTGAACAGAAATCATTATGATGTAGTAATCAATGCAGTGGATAGTTCTCTTCCAAAGACTGTACCTTACAATAGTACTGCTTCTTCCTCTCAAGCCGTAAACTCTATTATTAATGATTGACTTTTTTATTGCTACAATACTTTGAAATATTTGGCCTTAAATTCTACAATAATATTAATGATTTTACTGTAATGCTAGACACTACATGAACAAAAAACAACAACAAACAAACAACAGCTCCTCATAATCAGTAGTATAAATTGTTTACACTTCAGCAGTTGTGGTTGTACTCATGTCAGCTCATCCAGCAAACCGTGGGCGCCATAACGGTAAATTAGACAACCACTACCATATTCCTGAACAGCCAAGGTACATGATTGTCCCCAGACCCTTTCTCCGCGTCTGGCTGTGCCAGACTAAGTTTCAGGTGGGTGGGGGGAAACAAATCACCTAACAATACGATCTTAACATTGCCCCCCCCCCCACCCCAACATTTTCATCTTCTTACTTCACTGCAGTGCACAAATGTTCAGAATGATCACAGATGATATGATACAAATGACCTTTACAGAAATATAAAGGAGCACTTGAAAGCTTCATTGTGTAAGCATAAACAAATTACTATGCAGATATAGATGTTTGATTAAATGGCAATTTATATCTCTAATTAATAATTGCATGACTCAAGGAGATTAAGTTAAAATTAAAGTTGCTTAGTTTTAGTTTATTCATCCATTCTACCAGTAGTTTTTATTTCAATGGGATTGGCTGTCTTCTACAGGTCTTTGGTTTAAGTTTTAGTTAACTAAAATGACACTACTGTGGGGTATGGTTATTGTTTGTAACTTTTCAATAAGTGAATTTTGTTTAGTTACTGCAATAAGATAACTCCAATAGTTTACAATATTAGAGGATCTGTGCAAATGCATTGATTGGGTTAAACCTAGAGTTGCTATATGGCCACCATACAGATCTTAGACACTGAAAGATAGGCCAGACTATAGAATGTCAACTATCAAATAGTGATTCTGAGTTAATTCAATTTATTCACTCTCAAAGATTATATTAAAACATAGCTATTGCTAATTATTTTCTTGGAGTTGTATTACCCTAGAACAGTGCATCCTTTTATTTTTTTACTCAGAAGCATCAGGTTGCTTGATGTTCATTACATTGTGATGACAAACTTGACAAAGACTACCAACCACTCTCAGTATGGACTCTAAACCAATAAAAGCATCTGTCAAAGGCAATTCCAGTTACACTCAAGATTAATTATTTATTGCACACACTATCATGAGAACTATGTGATGATTAAGCATGGCAAAGGACATAAATGATAGGGAAGAAGTGAAATATACCACACTAACTCTCCTCAACAACCAGCATAATAATTTACCACATAGAAAATTTAGGATAGCCCCCAAGTGTAGTCCTTGTAGAGAGGTCTTTTCCTTACCTGCTTCTTGCAGCATCATTATGGAGTGTGATTAATCATTGCTGCCATGGAAATCACTATAAAACCGTATCGCAAACATCAGCGTAACGCTCTAACTACGCAAGAACTACGCAAGGTAAGTCGGTCAGTAATCGGGTCCGGTCCGGTCAGTAAATGAGACCCTACCACCAATGGTGCTAACCCCGGATGCGTAGCTGCTTCCGTTCTAAAGTTATTCAAGTTTTTCTTGCGGCCAACTCAACCTGCAGGATTCCGGGACATACCATTGCACTTTCCGGGACTCCGTGACAGAGTGATAAATCCGGGACTGTCCCGGATGATCCGGGACAGTTTGCACCTATGCAAGATGGGACTGAGAAATTGGTCGCTGGTCGGAAATAAGAGGTGGTTGCTTCTCGGAGGTTCTAAATGCACTATATTTGTCATAGTTGCAATCGGGGGCGCATGATTTGGTCTCTTCAGAGAGGTCGGTCGCTTCTCGGAGATGTCATTAACAGAACTTTTACTGTATAACACGGAATTAGAATTGAAGACCTTTGCCTGCCGTAACTGTTTGGCTTAAAAGAAACAAAGGGCATTTCTCAGAGGCTACTTGCGAGTTTGAACCTAAGACGTGCTTACTACCTTAGTCTGGCATGCCAAACCCGAGCGAAGGGTAGTCTGGCGTGCCAACCCTTTCCCAATATATGGTAGGTAAAGGGTGCCAGACTAAGCGGAGGGAGGGGCATGAGACTACTTACTACCGTAGTAGCCGAAAAAGTGGTGTAAAGGGGGCTAATATATTTAATTGCTATTAAAACGTTTAGTTGTTCTATTCTTTAGCTAAGCAGTAGCTGTAACGCAAATACATGTTTACTGAACATACCAACGCAAGTCTAGGAACAACACTGTTGCGTCGGGCGCATTACTATAGCGGATAAACTTACCACCGCCACTAATTCGAATAAAAAATGAACTCTGGCAAGTTTGTAACTTTAACTGCACTCGCAAAAGAATTCAAAGCGGTAAACAATTCAATTTCTTCGAATGATATGGGTAAAGATCAATAAAACAAAGTATTCTGTTTAGTGGAATATGGGACTGGGGATCACCTTCCTAGCAAACACAAAACGCAAGGGTCAAAATACAAAATGACATGCTTACGTCCAAACATAAACAAACAAAAATTTCGATTTTCAATTGTGTTAACCCTGTAAGTGTCTCTGCTTAGCTCCCTGGCCAATTATGATAAACATCCCTGTATTTTCTCTACCAGGGCTAAATGACTCATGCTGGACAGACATCAGCAGCTAGTAAAGCATGTACACCAGGCATCATGTTCCCCCAGGAGGATTCCTTAAGACTTTTTTTTTCTGTTTGGTTAATGCTCTAATATCAGAAAAACGTTGTACTTTGAAATTGGACCGAATGATACCTTCCTAACTGGTGAATAAGAGCTGGAACAATAACTTCTGGCAAATAAAGTAGAATTATAAACTTTTGAATGGTAAAGATATCACATAGCTAAGGTTTAAACTTTATGTGTTTCAGATATTTTGTGGAAGGGAAAGGTCGGGTAACAAGCCTATACCCGGGTTTGTTCCCTGCTGCAACGTACGTTGCAGTCCAATCAGATTGCAGTGTGGTTAAATGCTAAGGGAATTAGCTGACTCAGCAGGAACAAACCCGGGTATAGGCTTGTTACCCGACCTCTCCCTTCAGCAGAGGTCGGGCTCCGCCCAACTAGTTTCCAGTTGCTATTTGTGGTGAAGCACATTACCAGTTATCATGAATAGGCTTTTAGATATCCATACAACTTGAATCCATTGAATGAATACATACTAGTGATGTGCTTGAGCACAAATGGCGAGCGAGCCTAAAGACTATAATATTTTTATATGAATGATTTTGACTTCTAACACTAAAGCTACTGAAAATAAGGTCCAGTTTGTTTATTTAGCATACAGGGTAAAGGGATTTCAGTGCCATAGTAACAACTAACTCTCTGCAACTGCTTGAATTGAAGGAAAAAACTAACAACAAAACAATACACGTTATTTAAAAGTTTTATTTGTGATATTCTTTAGCTAAGTAGTGGTTGTAACACACAATGCTTTGACACAACTGGACATGCACCTACACAGACTTACCTTCGCAGTAGTCTAGTGGACAATGTATTTTCAAGTAAATGCTGTTGCGCACGCCTTATAACCATGACAAAGAGCGCATTGACTTACCACCGCCACTAACTCGAATAGAAATGGAAGTCCCTTAAGTTTTCAAGTTTTAACTGCACCCGCAAAATAATTCTAAAAGGTAAACAATTCAATTTCTAGGGTGATACGGGTACTGATCGACAAACAGAGGATTCTGTTTAGTGAAGTTTGGGACGGGGTCGACAACCGAACTAACACAAAAACGCGAGGGTCAAAGTACAAAAATGCCTTACGTACGTCCATACATATATACAAATAAACTAGTGATGTGCTTGAGCACAAATGGCGAGCGAGCCTAAAGACTATACTATTTTTATATTTGACTTCTAACACTGAAGCTACTGAAAATAAGGTCCAGTTTTTAAATTTAGCATACAGGGTAAAGGGATTTCAGTGCCATAGTAACAACTCTCTGCAACTGCTTGGAAGGAAAACAACAACATCTAACTGTAGTGCACAGTGTAACCCTTTCCATTCTCAGTTAGCATCAGAGAATCTAAAGTCTCTGATCCCAGACTAAACTAACAGAATTACCTGAATAAACTTCGAAAGCAGTGGCAAAGAAGCGCAGCTTGACAAGGACTTCACAATTGTTTCAAGAAGAAAGTAGCTGTAAACTTTTTGGTTGAAACAAAGTTGAGTAAGGCAGTGCAGCAGGATGATTCTCCGGCTCGTTAATTGAAAATACTGGAACTGTGAACGCTTTACCTAACTTACGTAATTAGAGGCGCGGGCGAAAACAGAAGTCTCACGTACCCCATAAACAGATAAATAAATAAACTAGTGGTGTGCTTGAGCACAAATGGCGAGCGAGCCTAAAGACTATACTATTTTTATTGACTTCTAACACTGAAGCTACTGAAAATAAGGTCCAGTTTTTTAATTTAGCATACAGGGTAAAGGGATTTCAGTGCCATAGTAACCACTCCCTGCAACTGCTTGAATTGAAGGAAAAAATAACAACAACAAAACAATACACGTTATTTAAAAGTTTTCTTTGTGATATTCTTTAGCTAATAGTGTTGTAACACACACAATGCTTTGACACAACTGGACATGCACCTACACAGACTTACCTTGGCAGTAGTCTAGTGGACAATGTATTTTCAGGCCTAAAGACTTATATGAATGATTTGACTTCTAACACTGAAGCTACTGAAAATAAGGTCCAGTTTTTTTTTACTGATTTAGCATACAGGGTAAAGTGATTTCAGCGCCATAGTAACAACTCTCTGCAACTGCTTGGAAGGAAAACAACTACAACAAAACAATACACGTTATTTAAAAGTTTTCTTTGTGTTATTCTTTGGCTAAGTAGTGGTTGTAAACACACAATGCTTTAACACAACTGAACATGCACCTACACAGACTTACCTTCGCAGTAGTCTAGTGGACAATGTATTTTCAAGTAAAATACTGTTGCGCAAGGCTAATAGCCATGACAAAGAGCGCATTGACTTACCACCGCCACTAAGGATTCTCAGAGCTTGTTAATTGAAAAATACTGGAGCTGTGAACGCTTTACCTAACTTACGTAATTAAAAGCGCGGGCGAAAACAGAGGTCTCACGTACCCCATAAACAGATAAATAAATAAATATAGCGAAATCTCGATTGAGTTACCCCTGAGAGTGTCTCGCTCGCTTCGCTCGCTCGCCAACTAGTGGTGTGCTTGAGCACAAATGGCGAGCGAGCCTTAAACTACACTATTGTTAAATTTGATTTTAACAACTAATACTCAAGCTATTAAAATAAAGTCGAGTTTTTAAATTACGTATGAGGTAAAGGGGCTTCAATGTCATAGTAACCGCTCCCGCAACAGTTTGAATTGAAAAAGAAGCAACAAAATCAAATCACGTTATTTAAAATTTTTTTTGTGATATTCTAATAGTAGTTGTAACGCACTATACTTTCACACAACTGAGCATACCTACGCAAGACTTACATTCGTGGTTCGTCTAGTAGACAATGCATTTTTAAGTAAATACTGTTGAGTAGGGCTTATAACTGTGACAAATAGCGCATTAACTTACCACCGCCACTAACTTGAATAGAAATGGAGCTCCCATAAGATTTTGAGTTTTAACTGCACCCGCAAAACAATTCAAAGCCGTAAACAATTCAATTTCTAAGGTGATACGGGTAATGGTCGCTAAACCGGAGGATTCTGTTTAGTGAAGTTTGGGACGGGGTCGAACGCGGAGCGAACACAAAAATACGGAGGGTTAAAGTACAAAATGACATACGTACGTCATGATTTATAGAAACCTAGTGTGGTGCTTGAGCAAATGGCTAGAGGCTAGCCTGAATAGTTAGTACATAAAATGTTACTAGGTTTAGCTACTTCTGCAACACTATAAGAGCATTATGACATTGAGTTCAGCAAACAAATACAAAATCACTCTCTTACCTTATTAATGGTAACCTTTTGTAGTAAGTAGTGATTCCATAATTGTTGGCTAAAATTACAAATAATACACTGGTTTAATTTTTTAATCGTAGCTGAGAGCTTGTTCACGCGTTTTACTGGTGATTGAATTATCAGAATGGTTGATATTGATACAATCAGTCCTTGAGTATTGATAACTTTCTGTAGTATCAAATTGAAGTTACTTTGACCATCTGAATTACCTTGAATTCTTGACAACAATCTCTCACCTACAAAAACAAAAACAATCAATTTAGTCACACAAATACAAAATTACTTTCTTACCTCATTTCGAGCGGTAACTTTTGTAGTACCAAATTTGAGCCAATCTGACTATTTGAATTTACCAGTCACTGTTGACTAGCTCTTAGCTACAAAAAAGAAAGGCCAGAGTTAATTTTGCATATTTAGCTAACAAAAATGGAATTGCGTACTTATCTCAGCTTCCCTCGAGAAGTAGTAGCTTCCATAGCATTAATACTACGGCATTCTGACTACCAACGGCTCTTGACAACCAACAACCGGCACTCTCGTATCCCCCCATAAAACGGCGAAGTTTTGAAATTAAGTCTGGAAAAGGGTCTTCAATGCCATAGTAACCTGTCGAATCAATTTGTGTCTTGAAAACAAGCGTTTTAGCAGGAATTTTCTCATACTTTGGAGCTTAAGTATAAAGTAAGGTTTGCTTAATGCTGTAGTTTCAGAATAAACTGGAGTCAAGCCTAAATAGCCGTGTTTTTAGGAGAAAAACGTTCCCCGCGCGCGCATTTAAAGAGCATACGTACCATACATACATACATACATATATACTAGTGGTGTGCTTGAGCACAAATGGCGAGCGAGCCTAAAGACTATACTATTTTTATATGAATGATTTTAACTTCTAACACTGAAGCTACTGATAAAGTCCAGTTTTTTTTATTTAGCATACAGGGTAAAGGGATTTCAGTGCCATAGTAACAACTCTCTGCAACTGCTTGAATTGAAGGAAAAAAAAACAACAAAACAATACACGTTATTTAAAAGTTTTCTTTGTGATATTCTTTAGCTTAGTTGTGGTTGTAACACACAATGCTTTGACACAACTGGACATGAACCTACACAGACTTACCTTCGCAGTAGTCTAGTGGACAATGTATTTTCAAGTAAATACTGTTGCGCACGGCTTATAACCATGACAAAGAGCGCATTGACTTACCACCGCCACTAACTCGAATAGAAAAACTGCACCCGCAAAAGAATTCAAACGGTAAACAATTTAATTTCTAGGGTGATACGGGTACTGATCGATAAACCAGAGGATTCTGTTTAGTGCAATTTGGGACGGGGTCGACCACATAACTAACACAAAAACGCGAGGGTCAAAGTACAAAATGACATACGTACGTCCATATATATAAATAAACATCCCCGATTTTCGATTGTGTTACCCCTGTAAGTGTCTCGCTCGCTACGCTCGCTCGCCAACAAATAAACAAACATCCCCGATTTTTTCATTTTTACCCCTGTAAGTGTCTCGCTCGCTACGCTCGCTCGCCAATAAATATAGCGAAATCTCGATTGCGAGACGTTATTTCCGTGACGTCCTATATGACGTAATGGTGCGCGTTCGCGACACTGAGTGGCAAAAAGAAAAATGGTGAAAAGTTGCGTTGCTGTAGGCTGCTCTAATCGTGCTTTCAAAGGGAGTAAACTTAGTTTTTATCGCTTTCCTGCTGACCCTGAACGACGTCAAAAGTGGATAGCTGCTCTACGTAGGAAAAACTGGAAGCCAAACCGGCACAGTTGGATTTGTTCCTCTCACTTTATAAGTGGTGAAAAGAGTGACGATTGTTTATCGCCAGATTATGTGCCCAGCATTTTTTGTCATGTACCTATTTCTTCTAGGAAAAGGAAAGCTAAGGAATTAGATGATTATGGCAGAAGGAAAAGAATGAAGAAATTGAGGACAACAGCCACTCATTCCTCTCATGAAACAAGAATTGAGCAGCATGATTCTTTACTCTCCCAGGAAACTACAGAATCCCTTCATTGTGATGAAGGTAATCATGATATTGGAGAACCACTGATGGAGACAGTAGCAGTATCCAGTGCTGAAGTACAGACAGAATTAACCTCTGAATTCCTCTGCCATTTGCAAAAGCAGAGTCAACAACTTCAAAATGAAAAGTGTAAACTGGAGAAGTTGCTTGAATCAGTGCAATTGAATGAAGAGAGTCTAAAGTCTGATGATGATAAGGATAAATTCTATACTGGACTTCCTTGTTACAGTGTCATGAATACAGTGTTTCTGCATGTTTCAACTGATTTCAAATGCAATGAATCGTCTTTACCTAAATTTCAGCAGTTTCTTATGACTCTGATGAAACTGAGACTCAATTTAGGCAACCAGGATTTGGCATATCACTTTGGCATTAGTCAATCAACAGTGTCTAAATACTTCCGAAAATGGATCAACGTTATGTCTATTAGACTACAACCAGTTATTCGGTGGCCTTCACGTGAAGAACTCTATGCTACTATGCCTACTGACTTTAAAAAGAAGTTCAGTCGATGTGTTTGCATAATAGATTGCTTTGAAGTTTTTTGTGAGCGATCTAGTGACCTCCTAGCAAGAGCACAAACTTATTCTAACTATAAACATCACAATACCATTAAATTCCTTATTGGTATCTCACCACAAGGAGTTATTTCATATGTCTCAAAAGGTTGGGGTGGTCGTGTTTCTGACAAACACCTCACAGAGCAGTGTGGTGTTTTAGATAATCTTTTACCAGGAGATCAAGTATTGGCAGATCGTGGCTTTAGTGTTGCAGACACTGTGGGACTGTATTGTGCAGAAATTAAAACACCATCATTTACCAAGGGTAAAAAGCAACTTTCACGAATGGAAGTAGATTTATCTCGTCAACTGTCTCGTGTGAGAATTCATGTGGAACGGGTTATTGGTGTCTTAAGACAGAAATATACAATCCTACAATCCACTTTACCAATTAATATGATAATGTGTGAAGAAATTACTGAAACTAGTTTAATTGATGAAATAGTTGTAGTTTGTAGTGCAATGTGCAATTTTTGTGAATCTGTTGTTCCATTTTAATTAATATTCAGTTATGTATAATAATGATGTGAAGTGAAAAAAATCTAATTAATTAATGAAATAGTTGTGTTGCAATGTATTGTAATGTGAATTATGTTTTCCAATGTTCAAATTCATATAAAATAACCTACTGTTATTTATGTTTGCCTTTAACTGATTTGACTTGCCGACAGTCGGGGCATAACCATCTTCCACTTGGAATATTAGTTATTTTCAAGCAATCAATGTGAAACCACTGAATTGTACACTGTTTTCCATCACATCCAATCATCTCTCCCTCATCTTCACCATTGCAATAACACCACCCCCTTTTTTCCTCACTTGCTGAAGGAGTTTCAGACTCCTCAAAATGCATAGCATCATTTGACATTGATACTTTTCTAGTGTACCATTTGCCAATCAATTCAGGCAAAACACCATATTTAAAAAAGAGTGCAGCTTTTCTCATGGCCTCAGAAATAAAATCTTCATCCAAATTGATCCTCAATATCACCAATTCAGTCTTCCCCCAAACCACAAAATCACCATATTGGACCTTGCACAATTTCATTTGTAGCTGTATCTGGTAATAATAAGCATGCTTATGCTGTAAATAAAATTGTCCTTCAGAATCCTTTCCCAGAAAAAATCGTCCATCATCAGTGGCATCCAAGAAAGGCCTGTCACGACATAAATACGGACATTTTATTTCAATTACACCAGGCCCACAACATACACACTTTACATAGCCATCTGGTGAAGCTCCCAGATAGGGATAGTTGGGATCAATAACAAGTCCTCTGTCTGTTACAGTTACATTCAAATGCTTTGTTTGAATTTCACAAATATATGCCTCTCTTGCCTCCTTCTCATGTTGGCATCCCCAACTAGTAGCTCTTGAAGTAAACTTGTAATTTTCTGGGTAGCATACAGACTTAATAAGAGATTGAGAGGGTTGGGACAAATTGGTATGACATGCTGCCTTTAATCTTGAAGCAGTTACACGACCAGATCTAAAACAAAACCATAATTTTGATTTAGCTTGATCTCTAGTAGCTACTTCAATGTTCGTTGCTTGCTTGTGACTAATGGATATGCTATCAAAAACTGTTTCACATTGTTCAAGAAGATCAATGTAGGATTTACTCAGGTAATCTTCTTGATACAGATTACTAAGTGGGCTTGACAATTCAGCATGATCTACTTTGAACATATCCTCATAGCCTGTCACTATTGACAAAATAGCTGGCTTTTTGCCCGACTTCAAAAGATCAGAAAAAAGCTTTGCCATTTCATCTTTAGATGGTGAAGAGACTGGTACAATACTACTTCTGCTGATACTTGATAACTTCATAGGTTGCAATGGCTTCATTAATTTTCTCCTCTTAGTTACTGGAGCACAAAAATCAATATCTGATATTGGTGCAAACTTTACTTTCTGCATACTTGGAGGCAGCCATTTGCATGACTCTGATGTACACAAAGTCTCTTGGGCTAACTTTGTGTATGCCTCTGCTGCAAAAAGCAAAGCAGAAATATGTGAGCAAGCCTCACCAAGACCTGCCATACAGGTGCAGTGAGCACACAATATCGTTCCATTATTTTCTGCAGCTATCCAAGGAATGAGGGGTGGAGCTGAAACACTTTGGGAATGTCTTACTCTTGCCAGCACTACTAATTTATCACAATTTTCAGATAGTTTCTTGTGAACGGATATGTTGCTGACCCATCCAGCTAAAAGATACTTATATCCCATTAAACTTTTATAAGACTTCAATTCTTCCTTTGTGTATGGACTAGGAGTATTGATTAGATAATTGTATATATCAGGATACTCAATACTTGGCATATCAGATAAACTCCTAGATTCTACTACATCAAAAGTATAAGGATCACTCACTCCTTCTCCTAAAATATCAAGCTTCTCCAAATATCTAGTTTTCACCTTTTCCTCCATAGCTCTGACCAATCTCAAAGTTGGAAAGTATCGTCAATGCGGAATCTTATCAGCCAAATAATATTGTCTTTTTAAGTGGGAGTCGAATAGAAATCTGAGGTCAGGAACTCAGCGAACAGAAGTAGTTGTTTTCCTTTTGTTATTAAGTCAGGTATAAGTGCCATAGAACAGATCAAGATACAACACATTATTTTAAAAAAATGCAGATTTCACACTAATGAGTAAAGTACTTTTCCAGAATGCTAGCATGCTCTCAGGAAAGTAGAGATTATATCCATTTATAAGACCAGTGTAAAGTACGTGCCTTATTACTTTTGCTCAGGAAAGTAGAGAATATATCCATTTATAAGACCAGTGGGAGTGAGTCTCCCGTGGTGTGGGGGGTTATAGGACTAGCCTACACAATGGAGCACCAAGTAGTAAGAGGTAAAACCGAGGTTAGCTAGGACGACTTATTAGACAGTTCGTCCAATTCATTTCAAATCATCTCTCCAACACTTCGCCCACGTTATCCCTCACACGGAGCATGGTCTCCAGCAGGTAACTATGCGTGGGTTACATAAAAATCAAATAAATAGATGGGACTGAGTGTATGCATGACACATTGAGAGTCTCTTTATAGTCAAGAATGGATTAGCTCTGAAGAAGGTGTAATTGACATTAAACCAGCAGTAGCCAGCTGATGCACTGAAGCAATAAACTTCACTTGTTTGTTGTTTTTTCTGAGTAGCTAGTTATTCAATTTTTTTGTTGTAATTACTGATTTAGCTAAATGGTGTTGAAACATAATAGTAAAATATCAAGACCATAAATAAACTGATACTTGAACAAACGCATTGTATGGCCTGACCAAATAGCTTCCTACCCCCCTGAGGTAGTACTCCTGCAGATTTATGAATATCTTCATAAATAGTTAGGTCAGAAGGCTCTCCAGTTGGGTGAGATAGCTTTTCCTGGACAGTGGTTGATGTTTTGATAACCAGGGTTCCTAAAAACATGAATATGTGAAAACTTACTTCCTATAATCTTCCCAAACAGATAACTATTGTTTAGTGCATGATTTCTAGAAAATTAGAGCAGTGAGGAGTGGGAGAGGTTGTGCAGTGTAGATATGGCTGGTTCCAAGAAATTACATCAACACTATTGCTTATCATAATCATTTATTTATTTATAGCAATATCTATATGCTCAGGTATATTAATACTTCTTAATTCATCAACTCTATAAACTAGCTAATGGTTTATTCTAATTTCATATTCAAGGAAATTAGGCAAAAGAAAACAATATTGTTGGCATAGCTGAAATATGAATAGCTACATTTATGTTTTCATCATCTGTAAAGCATGAGTTAAGAATACAAAAATTATATTTTATAATTATAATGCCAATAGCATTACGCTACAGTATTATTATACAACATTATTCAATTGAAACTTAGCAGAAATTAACACTGTGTTAAAAGAGCAGAACTAGATCTAAAGCTAGCAAGCATATAATTTTTATAATTATTATTCATTTGATAAAGGAGAATATCATAAGTCTGTTGGCTTAGCATTTACATAAGTGCTGCAGGCACAAGCATAAATACAGCCAATCAGACAAGCAATATTCCACGGTATCCAATAAATAATAAATTTATTATGTACTGCGCATATGTGAACACCATGGTAACAAGTTTCATGTGCAATAAACACTTGAATAGGGGGACGTAATAACCCAAGGTGATAACTCTGAAGATGAATGATAATGCCTTAAGCCACACCCTGTTTACTTTAATGCATTTCCTATGTGACAACAGGTATTATGCCCTGTTCAGTACAAAATAAAATTAACTATTAGCTTGAGTTGACCCTGAATTACATATACATATTTATATGCACAAACATCAATATCATTCAATGTGTGCTGTTTTGATCCCTTTGAGGTTTGTTATTAGAAGCAATGAGACCAACTGCTATATTTTTACATTGCTACAACATATACATAGTAACTCTAACATAATAAAATAACAAATGTCAATAATAAAACCAATATCAAATTCAAAAGCTGCTTCTCTAAGAATTTTTCAAAGCTCATCTTTCTTTCTAGCAGATAAAATCTTTCTCGTCTCACGTGCAATATCTTCAGGTACTCTGAATGTAATCAGTGGACATTTCCCGGCAATATTTTGGCAAAAAAGTTTCTCCAGACTTGCTGTCTTCACAATTTCAAAGCCAACATCTCCACCAAAAGTGGATGGTTTCCCAGTAATTGGTAGTAAAATAAATTCTTGCTTTTAGATTACACAAACACTATGCTCTCAATATGAGTCTTGGTTGTGTAGGGAGACTATATACATTCATTCATGAATATGTCTATCATTACTCAAGTGGTTTCAATGTTTGCTTAAAAGAATGAAATTTACCAACAATTGCAAAAAAAATAAGTAAATAAATTGAGAAGTTGGAGCAGCCTCAACTCCTAGTGAAAAATAAAGCACTCAAATTCACAAGTTTTAAAAGTATTAAATGTCATGAGCAGAAGGAAAGCTGGTTAACATCCCATTGTTAGGTAAAAGGTTAACACTTAGCTCCTTATGATTACCAAGGGACAGTATTAGGAATTAATAAAGTATACACACTCAGTTCAATGGAAACAGTTGTGAGAATTTCAAGTATTAACTATACAGGTGGTATTATACCTCCAGTCATTTCTTCAAATGTTTTGTATGGCTGAGACCAAATCTCTTGCGGTAGTTATTGAAAGACTGCACTCTGAGTTTTCTCTGATGCTTAATGACTTCTATTGCAACTTCAACTGTATGCTTGCCATGATTGTGATGAGACATCTACAAGTTAATAGGCATTCATGTTAATACATTAGGAACACCTTTCTGAATATAACATTGTGACTATTTAATCACGTTTACAGTTTTACAATCTAGAATATAATCAACAAATTGGACTAAGAACAAGAAGTACATGCCTGTAATCAATCCGTTAAAATTTTCCAATTTTTATAAATAAAATTAGACAAAAATAATGTCCAAGTATCATTATGTAGAAACAATATCATAAAGAATTAGAATCATTTTTTGGTCTTTTATACTCGGAATATTTGTTGATTCTTGATGAACATTTACATAGTATATAATTCAAACCAACCAAGACGTTTTGATCCTGCAGAATCTTCATCAGCTGGACAATGAAAAACTGAAATTAAGTCCTTCAGTTTTTCATTCTCCAACTGATGAAGGTCCCATGGGATCAAAACATCTTGTTTGATTTTTTAAATTACATATCATGTAAATGGTAAGAATCAATTTTTTTTCCATAATCATGGTACAAATCTGAGGAGTTTGATACCAAGATCAATAATGTGGGGTATTTAGTTGCTGAGATACTTCATTTTTAAGATTTTGGGCAAGGTCGATGACCTTTTGACCTCTAAAAAGTTTTCCCCGCCTCCTTTTTGACCTAGCTTTTTTTTGGTAAATCTGGACACGCAAACCTACCAAAATCAGTTGAAACCAGCTTGTTTTAAAAATTTTAACAGATTGGATCTCAAAATGCTTAATTTTGGGATACTATAATGGTTCCAAGAAATTACATCAACACTCTTTACCTAAAAACTTCAGTTCTGTTTTCTAGCTATTTTAATTTCACATTCCTATTAACGACCATGTCAGATACTCCTACTGATGACAAAGCTACATAACAGGCATGTTGTATTTTAAGCCAATATCTTACTATGTGCGTGCTTGACCTTTGCAACTTACAAGGGTATTTAAAAAAAGTGATGTTACTTCAATATCTTGATGCTGCAGTATTAATTCAACCAAAACTGATAACATCAAGAGAATTTCACAATTTCTTTCTCAACCTTTTTTTTTACTCATGAGATGTATTCTCTCTATTTCACAGGGTTTTTTTAAAATAATAATTAAAAATATTTGGTTGCCACCAGGAACCGAACCCAGGACCTCTTGTTTAATGCACAAGTGCTCTGCCACTGAGTTATGACAACCAGCTGGCAAACAAACACTTCTATTCTGTATTTATAAACAGTACCCCTCAACAGTATAAATACAGAATTGAAGTGTTTGTTTGCCTGGATGGTTGTTGTAGTTCAGTGGCAGAGCACTTTTGCATTATGCAAGCGGTCCTGGGTTCGATTCCCAGTGGTGATCAAATATTTTTAACCCTCAGCGCGCATGCGTGAGAGGGTTATAGTAGTTGTCATGTCTGTTTGTCTGTCTGTTTGTCTGTCTGTTTGTCTGTCTGTTTGTCTGTCTGTCACGCTCTGATTTTGGAGAATACTGACAGTCAACAGTTGATTTAGGTATGAACTTACTCAGAACAACCTTTTATTGTGCTACTTTTTTTAATTTCGGGCTTATCGCTGGGAAAACGCGAAGCTTTCAGCTCTGCGGTAAGTACCAACTTTTATGGGCAACGCCCCCTAGCATCACGTCATAATCACGTGAGCAAATAATTTATTGCAGTCAGCGGTGTAGTTTGATTTATGCTCAGGGAAGTTAACGGAGTTGAAAGAAGTGAAGGTTCGCGTTGAAAATGCATTTCGGTGAGTGTTTCTGGCTAGTTTAGCTTCTTCTCTTATGAAGACAGCGTTTCCATGTACCATTTTCATTGGTCGAACTATTTTGATGCCTCATTAAAATAGCTAACAGATTGCTTGTTCTTTTGTAAGGAGATTATATTGCAATAGCTAGGTAGTGTTTAATAGCGCTGAGGGTTCGCACCTTTGGTGCTTCATTAATTCTGTATTGTTTAAAAAAGTCTGTGAAAGAGAGAGAATACATCTAATCAAGAGAATTATATATAAATGTTGAGGTTTATTAACTGCAGTTAACGAGAGAAGTCATTATCTCATAGCTTTATGTGATACAGTGCTGCACAGCACAATGTCTCAGATTGGCAAGAAGTAGCTGCCTCATGCTAACAGTATCCATAAGACAAAGCATAATTGGTTTAGCAAGACGAATTAGTTCACCTACCGAACAGCAATTGATCTTAACCACATATCAACATCCGATAAGGTCAGTGGGGGCTTTATTAATAGGTTTCACCATTATTAGGAAAAGGGGGAGATGCTTATAATAATATAGGACCATCCTCTCCAAAGCCAGGACAATAAAATGCATGTGATGGCATGAAACTATGGCCATCATGTGACTATGGGGTGTGGTTTTCCCAGCTAAAGGCAAAAGTTAATAGAAAACAAATGGTATGAAACATGTCACAGATGACATGCTATAGTGACCTTAATTAACATAAGTGTACAATGGGAATCTTGCTTTTTATTACCTAGAAACACTTAAGCAAGCACAATGAATTATATTATAGAAGATGACAAGTGGAAAGTGTTACAACATGAGATAAAACCTTAATGCTAGTGGGTTCTTTTCTCCCATACAAGCCAACAGGAAGCAATTTTTTTTCTTATTTAACTCTTGCACAGACACTATCATTATTTTGATTATAGTCTAGCTTTGAAACCAGGAAGGGTTGAAGGATCGTTTTGGGAAAGCAAATTGTAATAGGTTCATTGGCAGACCCAAAAGCAGAATGCATACCGCTGCTGGGAAGTTGATGAAGTCATCTAACCACCCTAATTCTGACTGGAAGTAATTGGCAATTTTTTCCAAAAAAGTGGGTGTGATTTCACAAAACCATTGGACTGGCAATTTCTGGAGCAGCTGGACCCAGTGCTACACGGGAAGTAATGGCCATAGACTACAATTTATGAATATAACGTAAATGAATTTGATTTGTAAAACTTGAGCTTTTCTAAATATATATATCTATATAAATGATCAGTATCACTTTATCCTGCAGTACTAGTACATATAAATTATGACTTAGGAATACTATAATGCTAATTTGTTGTAAACATTTCCTGTGCTTCATGCACTGCAAAGTTTGTTCTTTTAAAATTACTAGAGACTCCCCCCCGCTGGTTAAACTGATAGCATTATGTTTCACCATTTTTTAATACATAAAGCATATTCAGATTTAGTAATGACTACAGAGGATTTAGACACAAAATTAAGATGTAGTATAGTAATAAATAATAAATATAAATTGACCATAATTTGCTATATAACTAGTGATGTCATTGAGCACAAATGGCAAGCGAGCCTACAACTACACTATTGTAAAACGATAGGTTTTAACTCACTCAAGCTAAGTACATATTACGGTAAAGGCATTCAATGTCATAGTAACCACTCCCTGCAACTGTTTGAATTGAAAAAAACATTATTTAAACTACTTCTTTGTGATAATATTAGTATTAGTTGTAACACAATACTTTCACACAACTGAACATACCTACGAAAGACACTACAATACTTTCACACAACTGAACATACCTACGAAAGACCTTCTTGGTTAGTCTCGTTAACAATGAATGTTCAAGTAAATACTGTTACATAAGGGTTATAACTACAAATAGCGTATTAACTTACCACCGCCACTAATTCAAATAGAAATGGAAATTTAGTTTTAACTGCACCCGCAAAAGAATTCAAAACGGTAAACAATTCAATTTCTAGAATGATATGGTTAATGATCAATATACTAGCGGATTCTGTTTACTGAAGTTTGGGACAGGGTCGACCACCAAACAAACACAAAAATGCCAGGGTCAAAGTACAAGACATACGTACATCCAAACATATATTATATAAACAAAAACATCCCCAATTTTCAATTTTGTTACCCCTGTAAGTGTCTTGCTCACTACGCTCACTCGCCAATTAGTAATTATAGCCTGAATTAGTGTCACTGTAGTCATAATTTGGTATACTGACATATTGAATAGTACAAGATTTATATAAATTACCAGTGATGATGAGTTTCCCTGTCTGGAACAACCTCTCATCATCCCAATGAGGATGCTCAGCCTTCAGAATATCACAAACTCTATTATGTTCCCTCAACCAAATCACTGCATAGACAAAGAGTCCTGGAAGGAGCCCATAGAAAGGATGTCCCAAGGCAAATTTCTGCTCCTCTTCTTTTGGATATTGCATAGAGACGTTGGCATCCTTAACATAAGGAGGGAATTTTTCTCCATTAAGTACCTAATAATTTTTTTCAATTAACTAGTGATTAGACATTTTTTCAACTAATTAACTAAATTACATATTCCATTTCAATTGCTTACTTGTAGCTAAATTAAATTATATAAATAAGAAAATAGTATCATGGTCTAACATTCACACAGAAAGTAAAAAGTCTACTAATTTGACTTATCAGATCATACATACTAAATGCTATTTTATTTAAAAATAAATAAATGTATTGTTTTATTCATTAATTGAATATAACTGGTTTGCTTTTCAAATCATTTCGCAGATACAATGCTTATAACATTCTATTAATTACTTCACCTGAGACTTTAACTTTCCGTCTTTAAAAGACCTCAGTATGTTTTCTCGTTCGACACCTTGACCATAAAATGTGGGACATGTCTACTCCATGGCGACCCCAAGTGTGGGCAGGATTGTGGTAGACGGTCTTGATGAAGTTATGCGTGAAATGCTGAGCAAAGAATGCAAAAAGTAGAGACATGTTTGCATGATCAGTTACAAATTCCTTCCTTCTCAATAATTTATCGCCCAGTTCCTCAGGTGGTGGGAGATCATTTTTCCTAGAAATACCAATGTATATAACAATTATAATTTATGATTATGATTATTATTATTATTATTATTATTATTATTATTATTACTAGAAAGTACCCTGCCAACTGGTGGATTCCCTTCTCCTCCTCTGTATATCTTTCCTGCTCCCCAGTATCTCTGTCCTTTCTGTGTATTTTCTTTCACTCTATCATTGAAGTATTTACATCAGTCAGCTTTTCAGATTTTCTCACCAGCTTCTATTTTTATTGACCCTTGCATTCTCTGCTTTTCTGCCTATCTTATACTCATTATTATCAATGAAAACTCTGTCCAAACTCAGTTCAGCGACCCAGTTTTCAATTTTTATAGGATACAGTAGGCTAATAAAGTACTTCAAGATACTACTAAGCCATTAGGTCCCAACGGTTTAGTGCTTGGTGTATGCACTCCACACTCGACGTTTGCAGGTTCGAATCCCGTGAGTGCCACTTATAGTTCCATTTTTTTCTCCTTGTCAAACACTGTATCCATTTAGGTAATGATGATGCTTTACAAACTCTAATCAGCTCATGAATTATTCATGAATACACACCCGGTCGTTACTGACACACAAGTGTATTCATTAGATGTATTCTCTCTCTTTCACAGGCTTTTTTTTTAATACAGAATTAAAAATATTTGGTCGCCACCGGGAATCGAACCCAGGACCACTTGTATAGCGCACAAGCGCTCTGCCACTGAGCTACGACAACCACCCGGCGAACAAACATTCCAATTCTGTATTTATACTGTTAAGGGGTGCTGCTATGCTACAGTCTCACTCTCAACAGACCAACGAAATTTCTCTTTTTTCAAAGATTCTTATTATTCGTTGAATTCTTTTCCTCACCTAATTTATCACTTCACAATTTCTTTCTCAGCCTTCTTTTACTCATTAGAAGTGTATTCATATATAGATTATTATTTTATTATTATGCATTACTGCAAGTTCTAATCAGCCCATCAGTCAAGTCCCATCAATTAGCAATACATAAATTAGCATGATTACCATGTACACCAAATGGTGTGGGGCAGTTCTCAGGAACTGGAGGGAGTGTTCTGGCATAGTAGGATCGGTTGTAGTGAGCTTCTAGAGTGGCATAGTCATGATCACTGGTATATACGTGGGGAACTGGAATGAAGTCTGTTCTAGCTGCAACAACAGACACATTATCTTATGACAATTCTTTAAAAAGTGCAAGAAAAGAAATACTTCTGCCAGATTAAACTCTAATAATCCCTTGCCTTCCCTTATTTTACATACTGCATTTTTGTGAGGTGAATGACTGAGATATTAATATAGATCATAGTTCATTATTGGATGACACTGTGTAACACTATAAACAAAGTCATGCTGAACTACACTCTGACAAGATACCAATATTTCTTCAGATTATTAAGTTAACCCAAATCAGACCGTGGTGTGACATAGCCACCATCACTCTAACAGGCTTATGAATTATGTAAAAAGTAATGAAGCAAAACATCAAGTGGTAAGGAATTATTCATGGCAAGGGAGTAAAACAATTCCAGGTACAGGAAGTAAACTAATCCTGTGTTAATTAAAAACATTGGTATTAACCACAGATTACTATGCATGAGATCACAAGGTATGACTCCAGTGTTTTGGGTTTTTCTAAGAATCATAAGAATACTGTGCAGAAGTATATGAGTGAAAGCAAGGCCGTCGGAACCGCTGAGGCTGGTGAGGTTTCGGCCTCACCACTTTTTTGCCGAAGTGGGCGTGGTTTTGTTTGCACGAGCGCTTATTATCACGTTGCTTTTTAGCTTAGGTAAAATGGCATCAATGTTGGAGTCCAAAGGTGAACTATGAATACTTAATTTTCCACACCATTGACTTTGTTTACTAAACTCAAATTAGTATTCTATTCAATTTATTCACACTTTAAATTTATATAAACTTATGGAAGTCTACCTGCATACAATGTTTTTTCTTTTTTCCTGTGTACTTTACTTTCACCACCCCACCTTGAGCATGCCTATAAAACTACCAGTCATTCAGTCATTTTTTAGTTGTTGTTCTTGTTCTAGTCGTTGTGATTACATTATATTGAAGAACCTCGTGAACTAACCTTATACCACTACCTAGCTAACCACCATTGTGAGTGTAGCCAGAGCTAAAATACAGTCAACTAGCTACTAAAGTTTTGGCTGCATTCAATCATCCATGAAGCCTAGAAAGCTGCAAGTGCCAGTAGTTGGAACAGAGCCACACCAGCCATCCTCTCCTCCATTCAAGTTCCCAAGGAGAGAATTTGGGAAGAAAAATGTTGTAAAAAGATCGTTTTTGCTACGATGTCAGGTAAAAATGCTGGAGTAGTTGCTAAAGTATTAAAAGAAGAGCCTAAAGCTTTGTACACACGCTGCTATGGCCATTCATCCAGCCTTGCATGTGGAGATGCAATCAAACATTCTAAAATTATGAAAGATTCACTTGATACAACTCATGAAATCACAAAACTTATTAAGAAGTCCCCACGTAGAGTTACATTGTTTGAGAAACTGAAAAGTGAGTTGGCCCCTGATACACCTGGTGTTAGAGTTCTTTGTCCAACAAGATGGAAAGTAAGGGCAGACTCATCTTAGACAATTTTGAAGTTCTTCAAGAATTGTGGGAAGAAGCTATTGACTCAGTGAAAGACACTGAAATGAAGGCTCGTATAAATGGAGTTGCATTTCAAATGAAGACATTTGATTATTATTTTGGAATTTGTTTAGGGCATTTGATTCTTAAACACAGATAACTTGAGCAGAGCATTGCAAAAGAGTGACATATCAGCATCAGAAGGTCAGGAAGTGGCCTCCATGACTTTGAAAGTTCTTAAATCTATACGTTCTGATGACATGTTTAAAGTTATTTTGGGAAAAGATTTGTAAAGAGGTTGAACATTTTAGTATTTCACCACCAGGTTTACCACGTCGTCATAAAGCTCCTCGAAGATTCGAAGAAGGAGATGCAGAGAGTGTGTTTCCTGAAACACCAGATGACTACTACAGACCTATCTACTTTGAAGCATTGGATCTCATCACCACTTCTATTACTGATCAATTTAATCGGCCTGGTTATAATTTTTTTCATAATGTTCAAAATCTTATTCTAAAAGCAGTTCAAGGACTGGATTATGAAGCTGAGTTAAAGTGTGTGGCTAATTTCTATACGACTGATTTTAATTATGAATTATTAAAAAACTCAGCTGGAGATACTGAGAGCTAATTTCACTCCAAATCAAACCTCTGTTAAAATCACTGATGTTACTGAATTCTTCAAAGCAATGACTCCAGGTCAGCGAGAACTTCTATCTGAAGTGTGTCAATTGTTTCAACTCCTACTTGTAATAATACCAGCAACTAATGCTGTCAGTGAAAGGTCCTTTAGTGTTTTACGAAGAGTGAAAACGTATTTGCGTTCGACAATGGCTCAAGACAGGCTGAATCACATCATGACTTTGCATATTCATCGAGGTCTTACTGATGATTTAAGCTTGATTGAAAGTGCTAACCGATGGTGTCACCTTCTGAGTCAGTTCTTTACTGAATAAGTGATCATAGAGAACAGATTTTTGGGAAATTTGTGGCAACAAATGTGATTGAAACTTTTTATTTGTAAACATAAATTAAATTTTCTTGAACAATGTTTGAAACTTTTTAAAAAAATATAAATTAAATTTTCTTGGCTAATAATTGGCCGTGATTATTTGTAAATATCAATTAAATTTTCTTGACTAATATTGGCCTCACCACTTTGTATTTGCTTCCGACCCCCCTGAGTGAAAGAGACTTACAAAAGTAGACAGCTCTCATGATAAAGTCCTGAATAAACCCCACATTGTTCACAATTCCCCATAACCAACTGAAGTGAGTCAGTAAGTAGTGAAGGGTTTCCTGTTGTGGCTTTATCAATTTCTTGAACCAAGTAGACCAGTAAGCTGGGGAAAAAATGAATAAGAAATGACACAGTAGCTACCTAATATGTGAGTAGTATAGCTTTCACGAAATACAACAAATTGAATGTGACCACTATAATATACTCACATATGTCACAGTTGTTGCCATAGTAACCAGTCCTTGTACAGTCACATGTATACTTGTCTGCATCATCAACACAAACTCCATTATTTTCACAGGGAAAGGAGCAGCATGGATTTACTGCATAAACAAAAATTATGCAGAGCATCAAAAATTTATAGGACCATAAAATAAGTATAAAAGCTATTCACATATAAATAGAAAAAGAAACATGTTTATACAGAATATTTTACCCAGGCTCAGCAATCACCAACATTTTGATAGTACACCGGAACTTGGGCTCCTTTATGATACTTGTGGTAAGATGCCCACCTATTTCACAGAGAGCTGCCTAGGAACTGACAAAAAAAAAAGTTAACTGACCGTATCCCAAAATCTAGGTTCAAGACAGCCATGAGGTGCATGATTGTCCCCCCCCCCCTTTCTCCACATAGCTGCTAGGTAAAGGGAATGGCTAAATCCTGCTGTGAGATTAAAATTAGAGAGCAATAAAAAATACAATTTGTTTTATCAACTCCATCCATTCCTTTTGTTCCTGCCATTAGCTATGTAGTTCTTGTCATGCAGTTTTATGAGTAAGGAATGGTGTTGGAGAGATGGGAAGGGAATAATTAGGTCATTAATCCCTTAGCATAGCTCTCACATGAGATAATTGATTTGGGAATTATCTACCTTTACCAATGTGGAAATAGAAAAACAAATCCACTTCAGATAGTGATGAGCTGACTTTTTTTACTAGGTACCAATTCACCCTTGACCCTCAATTCTGAGTCTGGCTGGCCCATGAGGACTTAAGGGTCCACGGTCCGCCCACGCAAATCAATTAAGGTTAATTGGCTGTTGCTATGGGAAATAACTCCGATTCTATACCTTGCAGGTCCACACAGTCAGGGGAATCTCCGAGATGTACCAGCAGACAGTGAACTTACCAAGAATGACTGACACAAACGCTGAGCGGCAAAAGATATGAAGCCTCAAAGTCCCAAAAATAAACGCATCTATTTGGAAACTAAGGAGGACCACCGAAGCCAAAATTCCGTCCACCGTTTCTTTTAGCTAATTGTTACAAAGTTGTCAGATTAGTTTTTTTCAATTCCGTTTCACTTTATATTTATTCACATTTCCACGTGATTTTTTTACAGTCGCGTCACAACTGTAAACTTTATTAAAAAACTAGTCTGACTACTTTCTTTACCTTGTTAAATTATGCCGCTGTACTAAAAATGGAACACTAACTCCACGCCCTTCTGGACTTGGACTGCAAAATAGATTCCAATTGGCTCGCACCCTTTCGCCTTTGTACTTGTGCAAAGATCGAGCCCCGCCCATAGTATGCGGAATTAACTATACGCGTATTAGCTAGGTGGGGGCGGGGCGCACTATCTAGAGCAGCTGGAATCAACAAGATGGAATCTTTTGTGAATGCAGTGGCTCCGAAAAGAGCCGGGTATATAATAAAATAAAATAAACTGTGAAGATTCAGCGGGTGGTGCCGATGGCCTTGGCAAGCTTCTCCCTCAGGGGCTTGCTCCGTATCCCCTTGTCCTTCGGAGCGGTAAGAAAGACTGCGGTGGTACCACGGTCTTCTCGAAGCTGGAGGAGCTCTGTGTAGCCTATACCAAGGGAGTCCAGCTTCTTGGCTTGAGTTGAGGTTAGGTTAGGTCTGCCCAGTGACTTAATCAAAGCTGCTGCCCTTCTATATGTATTTCTCTGGTTGATCCACAGGGACAGTTGAACTTGGGGAGTCCGAACAGAGAGGTTAGCCAAACTTCCAGCAAGAGCAGAATGGGTGAAGACTCTTTCCAGTGCCAGAACGTCAGGAAAAGCTCTATGTGCTCCTACAAGGTAATTATTATTATTATCAAGTAGTATTGATTGTATTTCAGTAGCTAGCTGCATACCTTCAATAGGACTCCCAACAATTTTTATGTGCAGCTTCTCCATTGATAGTGATGCACCCTGGAGAACTTCTTCCCCATCCTTCTTCATCTATATAAATAAAAAGTCATGATGATGATGATGACAATCATAATACAAAGTAATAATAATATTATGGAATCCTATAATTGTAATAGTAATACTTGTAGTAATAATAATTAATATTAATGATAATAATAATTGTAGTAATAATTATTAATAATAATAATAACAGTGGTAGTAGTAATAATAATAATTCCTGAGTATTATTAGGGGCACAAAAATATATTATACCTTCCGCAGTAGTGACAGTGTGTCACTGAAGTGCACATTGCCGCTGATAAACTTCGAGAATGCCAACTCCGGTCGTCTGTCAATTTCAGCAAGAAGGATGGGGAAGTCGTACACGTATGGTGGAGGTAGGGGACATGGGGTAGTGTAGTTGAGTGCGGGAGAGTCATGAGTAAGTGGACAGGGTTGGGTTAGGCTATACTGAGTGACTATGGCAAACGACCCTGGTACTCATCTTCCGTGCTAGAGATAGCGCGTGACTCTCCTGAGTTCAGGTGTTTGTGGAGCGTCCAGTGGGCGAGTGTTAGGATGTAGTCAGGGTGCAAGGGCAGGTAGCCGTGCGGTAAGCACAGTGGAGCACCCTGGGTAGTCTAGAGGATGGGGAGTTAGGTGGTTTGAGCCAGGTTGGGCTGGTAGTGCGCCATTAGGGCTGGAGTTGAGCCGCAAGGGCTGGTGTTGAGCCAAAAGTGCTGGTGTTGAGCCAAAAGGGCTGGTGTTGAGCCTTAAGGGCTGGCATACAGTGATGGGGCAGCGCCTAGTTGGTCGCGGTGCCATAGAATGTGATGGGGATGGCCATAGTGTTGGCCGTCATCACCGTAGGGAGCAAAGACTGTGGGTACAGTCGTGTAGGTCCCCCAGTGGCCGTGTTGGGTGACAACACGGGGAGGGCTCGCTAGGGCAGGCGTTGTTACACCTGTGGAGCGAGCAGTGGGAGCTCAAGGAGACACCCCCTACTGTGTGGCATTGGGGTGGAGCTCAGGGTGTAGGTTAGGGAGTGGGCATGCTAGTTAGGGTAGTTACATGGGAGCATACATGGGAGGGGGGGGTGTCAGAGGCAGCGGTTGGTCCAGTGTGGTGTAGTGACGCTGTGAAGCTGCAAGGATGGTCGCGGGCCCTGGTGTTGGGCATACACTGTGTTTTGAGTCTGTGTGGTGTGTGTGCTCACAGACGAGGTGGCGGCCCTGGCTGGGTCGGCCTTGAAGAAGGGAGCAGCTGAACTGCCGGCTGTACAGAAAGGGGCAAGGGGACCACGACCTCGGGGACTGGGTGTCAGTCCAGAGAGACAGGAGTCGGACGAATCCGACTGTGAGGAAACGGTAGAGGTGGTGCATCTGATCAGGAAGATGCCCCCGTTGCCCCTCAAGACCGTGAAGCTGATCCGGAAGGGCATGTACGTGGACTTTGCCCTGTTCCCCGTGTCTGGTTGTGAGCCGGTGGAGGCTGGTGAGGACAGTACTGAAAGGAGAGAAAAAGATTTGGATGGTACTGGGGTCAGGAAGAAGTCGAGGCGCCTGAAAGAGGTGCCGGACCCGCTCAGGTGGCACGCCTGCTTTTCTTTATTTCAAGCAGCGTGGGCGTCGGCTAAACCCTCTATGTGGCTACCATTAGCCACTTACAGGGAGTCCATCAATAAGATGGCAATGTTGTATCCGTGGAAGAAGGTGGTCATCTACGACCGAGAGTTCCGAAAGGAAGCAGGAGGAAACAAAGACACAAAGTGGGAAGTAGAGGACCTGGCCTTGAGGATGGATTCTCTTAAGCATTCCTCGGAAGGCGGCCAGAAGCCTGTGGTAGCGGAGCCTCCATTGGATGTTGGGAGCATGGGAGCCAGGAGGAGAGGCACCTGCTTCCGCTACAACCGTGGGGAAGGCAGATGTGGATTTGGGAACGGTTGTAAATTCTCCCATACGTGTTCAACCTGTGGTGGAGAGCACCCGGCGGCCAGGTGTGGCAAGTCCAGGGAAAGAAAGTAGTCTGACTGTTCGCTGGTCATATGGACGTGTCATCCATGATGTTTACTGTTTGAAATTACATTATTTCATATCACTAAGTCGCTCGGTCGAGTGGGGTATGCGGGAGGGTTGCGGTTAGCGTCAGTAAGGGGTTAATCCGATGGGTGGGGTAGGGCTTACCTAGGATGTAAGGGAGGCATGGCGTAGGTTTAGGTAGTATGAGGGTAATATAGAGGCCATACACACATGTAGTTAAGGGGCAAGTGTTGCACTGAGTATTGTTGAAGTGTGTGGTCACTTCTGTAGGGTACTGCTTCACGAGCCAACTGCTGGAACTCGAGAGGAGATCGGAGGGGTCGAGTAGCAGAGTGCTGTCAGGGGCAGAGGAGGTGGTGACTCCTCTGGTGTGGCAGAGTTGGGAAGCGGAGTTGACCGAACATCCTGACAGAGAATGGGCCAGGTTCCTGGTGAGGGGTATCCGGGAAGGCTTCCGAGTGGGCCACGAGCAAAGGTCGGTGACCTTGGAGGAGAGGCGGGGTGCCATGTTCGAGGCCAAGAAACACGGAGTCATCGTGGAGGAATACCTGCGAAAAGAGGTGCAGGAAAAAAGGGTATGGAAGGTGAATGGTGAGGGTGTTCAGTGCTCACCATTCGGGGTCATTCCCAAGAAGGACAAGCCAGGCAGGTGGAGACTAATAGTCGATCTGTCCGCACCGGAGGCCCACAGTGTCAACGATGGAATTGACAGAGAACTGGCAAGGGTGACTTATACAACGGTGGACGAGGTGATCAGGAAAGTGATGGATCTGGGAGTGGGAGCCAGACTGGCCAAGGCAGATGTGAAGGCCGCATATAGGAATGTCCCAGTGCACCCCAGAGACAGATGGTTACTGGGCATGAGATGGAACGACGAGGTGTTCGTGGACGGCACCCTCCCGTTTGGGCTGAGGTCAGCCCCGTTACTGTTCTCTACACTAGGCGACGCAATCGAGTGGATGGCTACGAGGAAGGGTGCGGCGTGGTTGAGACATTACCTGGACGACTTTGTGGCTGTCGGTCGGAAGGGCACGGTAGATTGTGAGAGGGCCATGCTAATATTCAAGGAGGTGTGTGGGTGACTGGGCATGCCGCTGGAGGAAAGTAAGGAGGAGGGACCCAGTGAGGTGTTGACCTTCCTGGGCCTGGAGATCGACTCTATCAAGATGGAAGTGAGGTTGCCTCAGGAGAAACTCATGGAGATGAGGGCCCTCCTTAAGAGATGGAGGGGTATGAAGGCATGCAAGCGGAGAGACCTGGAATCCCTGGTGGGTTCTCTCAATCATGCCTGCAAGGCCATCAGGCCAGGCAGGGCGTTTAAGAGGAGGCTGCAGGATCTGATGACCTCGGTGAAGTCGAGGGACCGATTCGTGCAACTCAACGTGGAGGCCAGGGCAGACATCGAGTGGTGGTACCGGTTTGGGCTGGAGTGGAACGGGACGGCCCTGATGAAGTCAGTGGTGTTGGACGGGCAACCGATGGAGGAGATGTGCACTGATGCGTCCGGCAACTGGAGTTGCGGGGCTGTCTGGAGGAACGAGTGGTTCCAAATCCGCTGGGACAGCCTGCCAGCGACGAGTGAGTGGGGCATTATGCCCAAGGAAATGCTACCGATCGTCGTGGCGGCAGCAGTCTGGGGCCACAGGTGGAAGGACGGACGCATCCTGGCCAGGTGCGACAACACGGCAGTGGTAGCGGCCATCAATGCCGGGGCCTGTAAGGAGAGGTGGTCCATGCACCTGCTGAGGTGCCTGGCATTGGTGGAGGCGACCCTATCACTGTCCGTGCGTGCGGTGCACATCAAGGGAGTGGACAACGGGATAGCTGATGACTTGTCCAGGGATAGGATGGTGAAGGCTCTCTCTTCCATGCAGGAGGCGGATGTTGGACCAGTGGAGGTGCCGGGATCCCTGCTGGGACTGCTGACCACAGGCAGCCTCTCGTGGTCAGAGCGGGACTGGAAGCAGATGTTGATGCTGCGATCGACCGCTCTATAAGCGAGAGGACCCGGCGCCGATACGCGGCTGCATGGGAGAGGTATCGGACGTGGTGTGAGGGACTGGAGGAGGACCCTTTGCCAGTGACGGAAGAGAAGATCGTGCCGTACGTGATGTCGCTGGCGAATGACGGGCTGAAGGACGGGGCAGTGAAGTATCACCTGGCGGCACTCAGGATGGCCCACATCAAGGCCGGACTGAGGGCCCCGGTGTGGAGCGAGATGGGCAGGCTGGGTCAGCTGAGGAAGGGGCTCATCCAGAAGAGCGTGGTGGACGGTGAGAAGGGGCTGGTGAGGAACCCCATCAGGTGGTTCCACATGCAGACGCTGAGGGAGGCATGGCGTGGTGATGGAGACCGGGGATGCATGCTGTGGGCGGCGGCCTGCATGTGCTTCTTCGGTTGCTTGAGGGCTGGAGAGGCATTGGCACCGGAATTTGGGGAGTTTGATGCTAAGGCGCACCTGGCCTGGGAAGATGTGATGTTGGAGAGGGCAGCGAGCCCAAAGTGCATTGGCCTCTGCATCAAGGAGTCCAAGACGGACAGGCAGAGGGCGGGGGCCATGGTGACGCTGCACAGAACGGGGACGGACATCTGCCCGGTGGAGTCGGTATTGAGGGTTATGGTGACCAGAGGAGCGGGATCAGGCCCTTTCTTCACAGACAGGGCGGGTGTGGGCCTCACCAGACGAGTGTTTGTGGAGGAGGTGAGGAAGGCGCTGGCGAAGAAGGGTGCGTCAGTCGAGGGCATCTCGGGACACAGCTTCCGCATTGGGGCAGCCACTGTAGCGGCCGAAAGTGGGGCAACGGCCGAGGAGGTGAAGGCGCTGGGGAGGTGGAAGAGCGGCGCCTACAGCGGCTACGTTCGGCGGGAGGAAGGGGGTCAGACTTCAGCTGGGAAGAAGTGGACTAGAGCCATCAAAGAGGGCTGTAGCAGCCAGGACTGATTGTTGTTTCGTATTGTCATCTTGCTCTATGTTCAATCGTATATGCCTTGTCTACTTGTATTGTTTGCCACCATATTACAAGAGAGCTGGGTGGTGGGGACTAAGGGTGTAGTCTGGTGAGGCTAGAGGGGTGTAGGTAGGAGTTGTGTGTGTGTGCGTCGGAGTAGTCGGGGCTCTCCGAGTGGTCGTGGTGGGGGGTGTTGGTGGGGTCATGCAGCTGACTGAAGAGAGATGAGAGTCAGCAGCACAAGGGCGAGCCTCAGGCAAAGCCTGGGCCCGCAACCCCCAGCAGGACATCGGAGAGGGGCGTGGTTGGGCGTGGCCCACACACAATTCCTGAGGGACCACAGCCTGAGGGAATGTGTACGCTGGTTCGTGTAGCTTAGGCACCGCAGTGCAGAAGGTAAATGATGGTAGGGAGCGCAGCGGACCGAGGTTACCGTCAAGGGGAGGGCCAAGCGGAACTAGGTGGGAGGGCCACGGAAGTATAAGTGACCTGACCTCGTGTAGTGGGCGTCAGTTGGAAAGTGATTAAAAACGGAAAGTAAGAAAGCTAGTAAGAAAGAGTAAGAATGGAGAGGGCCTCCAGGAGCAAAGGAAAAGCAGCGGCGGAGGGCCGCGAGAAAGAAGAGCCCACCCACCGCGCCCAGTTTTAGGAGGGTGTATGGGTAGTCAGGTGGTGGGACTATCTCCGGGTACCCTGCTTTAGGTAGGGTACTCCGTGACTGGTTTGAGTCGCGCGTGAGGGGGGGGGGGGTCATGCAGCTGACTGAAGAGAGATGAGAGTCAGCAGCACAAGGGCGAGCCTCAGGCAAAGCCTGGGCCCGCAACCCCCAGCAGGACATTGGAGAGGGGCGTGGTTGGGCGTGGCCCGCCACGCGCGCGCGACTAAAACCGACGGCACACACAATTCCTGAGGGACCACAGCCTGAGGGAATGTGTACGCTGGTTCGTGTAGCTTAGGCACCGCAGTGCAGAAGGTAACTGGTAATGCCAGTAATTCTGGAGACTAAATGTATATCACAAATAAAGTTACTGACCGGTATGATATGTACTACTTACCAGGAGCAGAAATATTTCTACTTGTTCTAACAAGTGAAGAGAATGAAGGAGAAGGAACAGGAATTGGGGGATCAAGAACCTTGGCCGCAATGTCTGTGAGGTGATCAGAGTATGTGCTAAGTCCTGTGGCCTCACAGTCATAGAACACCAGAAGAGGCAGACTAGTACTACCATGCTCATCCTGGCCATCAGTGGAGTCATCAAGAGAGTCTGGAAGATCAGCTTCAGCGGCATCATCTACCGGATGATCACCAGTATCGTCTTCTCCTTTGCCATCTCCAACATACTCCCCGACTGCATATCCGACGTCCTTCAGAGATCCCATGAAGTCCTTCTCCGCCTCATACCGAGCCTTCTTGGCTCTCTTCTGTAAGTTCCTATTTAAAAGTAATGAGCTCTATTACTTCCTTGCAAAGGCATCAGGTATATTTTCACATTTATTTACAAGCATGCACGTAGTTGCCAACTTTTTGTAGAGTATTCCAGGACAAGCCACGGTATTTCTGGGGAAAACTGCAGACCTGCTCAATTTTTTAAATATTATTTTTAGATATCCCGCTCTTGAGTTACTGTATGTATGTATGATGGCATTGTAATTCTGGTGTGCATTAAAAAGAAACTAACACTGTTTATCATGTAGTGTTTCGTTTGTGGTTCAGTTCAATCATACAGTACAGTTGTATGTGACAGTCTACAGGAAAATCAGGCACACGTAAACATCGGAGGAAAGGATCGATTTAATTCTTACAAATGTATTAAATAAGCCTACGGAAGGGAATGGTTAGGGCACATATATCGACAGCGGTTGAAGCTACGGCTTTAACGAGTCGGAGAGCTCAACATATACGGAATGTGTAAGTGCAAAAAAAAATTTGATAGGGCCCGTGTTGTGCCAAATTTTCCTGTAGACGGTCACATATTATGATTGTAACTGATTATTTAAAATAGTACTACCATTTACTTCATAAACATGTTATTTGTGAAAATCAATAAACACACCGCTTGTGAAGACTCGTTGCAGTGGACCTTTTTATTTTGTCTGCTTTCCAGGCTTCCTGTTCAGACAGAATGGAGGAAATTGCTGCTGCAGGGATGTCTATCCCCATCCTGACCAGACAGAACACTTTCCAAATTGGACCCAAATTCTGTACAGAAAACCACAATAGAAGGTGAGAGCTAAGGAAGTATCCTAGTTATGACTCAGTTTTGTGTCATTACCTTGTGACATATGGCCATGTTCGTCTTACAGGTGTAATGTGCATGGCCAAGGTCAGTCCTCTTGCTCCGGTAGACCAGAGCCATACCATGGAACCCTTCCACAGTATTGGTGGTTAGTCTACCGTGATCAGACACGTAGTCTTGGGGTCGTGCAGCCATTGCTTCTATGAGTGCTCTGAAGCCTTCTACCTGAGCTTTGCAGGTAAACACATGCTCACTTGAGTAGGCAGAACCATCAGGATTATGCTATTGATGATGATGATAATAATACAATAATACAATAATAATAATATTAATAATAATAATAATAACCACAATAATAATAGTAGTATAACAGGGACTCGTGTAGGATTTTTTTTGCTTGACAGCAGAGTATTAATACATCAATGAAATGTAGTATTCCACCTTGTATAATACATAAATGGTCATTTTAATTTAATTAACCTTCTCGTGTATACACCATTGTGATGTGTGCACATTCAGGCAGTAATGAGAAACGAAGTTCCTGATGGCATCTGTGAACACCTTATGGGGATCTTGGGCTGACTGAATCTCATCTGAGGCAATCAAGTTGCTGAGATTTGTCTTGCAACTTCTCAGTGTACTATCTGACATTCGCTTACAGCGAAAAGACGTCAAATGACACTCTAAAATACATAATGTAAGATAATAAATATCAAGGTTCACTTAGATGTAATATTACCTCACAGGTGTTCCTTTTAATTTTTTCCAGGTCTTTGTGCAACGTCTTTGCACAGTGGTTTGCACAGTACATCACAATGCCTTCAGGGTAATGTCTACAAAAAATGGAATTTATAGACGTATCCTTATCTGTGACAATTTCCTTGACGACCATTCCATCCCCCTTCGCTTTTCCAAGCAACTCGTCAAACATGTCTGCCTCGGCTCCTCCAGATGTCCCACTCCAGTTGTGACCTGGCCCTCTCTTGGTCCGATGGCAGAAGTATGCAATCTTCCCAGTGAGGTAATCATGCAAAGTGGCAGAGGAGTTGTTGGAGTAGTGGCCCCGGGTCAGGTAGAAACCATCAAACGATGCCATCCACTGGTCTGCATCTCCGCGGTCAGCGATTTCTCGTCTTACCTCACCACAGGACCACTCCGCAAGGTGAGTAACATGCTCCTCTAGCCTCTTTACCATCCTACCCCACTGGGTACTTGAACAGGAAGGTAATCCTAATAGGCCACTGAGTCGGTTATAATCTGCATGCAGGTGGCCGCAGATTAAAAAAGAAATCAGTGGGTACCACCACTGATGCCATGAGCAACGTGACTCGTGCATACAAAGTTTGTCAGCATGCTGAAAGTGCACTGCGCCACTGGATACGCATGATCTGAGGGAGTCAGACTCAAGTGGCACTCTGAGTTCCTCAGCAAAAGTGGACACTCTGTCCATAATGTCATCTAAGACTGTGCTGCCGGATTCCTCGTCTATGTCCCAATCCTCACTGAGGAGGTTAGTTTCTTTCTCACATGCATAACCTGATTTTTTTTTCAAAATAATTGTATGCACATTGTATAATACCAAAGAAAGAAATTTTTTTAAAACCCTGTGAATTTGTTTTATTTCTAATGCCGTGACTTTGATGTTTTTAATTGAGTAAATTGGTGATTTTTAATATACTTGTGTAAATAACACAAAGTCATATCTTTATTTTGCCACTACATACTGTATAAGTTTATTTGTTATTAACTTATTGATTAGGTCATACCAATTTTATTTAACCCTTTCGTTCCGGATCCCGCTTTAAAGCGGGTGGCGACCAGTCGGCTTCTCTGAATTTAAAAAAATAGTTACTTTATAGCTAGAACCTTCAGATTGCATACACAGGTGCATTGGAGAAGCATCTAAAATAGCTTTCAGCCAGGACTGTTTCGACAGTACCTCACAGCAGTTGCGTTTATTTCTTCCTCGGCAAAAAAAACAACATCGGTTCTCCGTCGAATTTTTAAAAAAGTTACCTTCTTCACAGCAGCTTCATTTATGGATCCAGTCATCTCCAGAGCTTTGTAGAAGCAGCGAAAAATTGCTTGAGCCCAGTAGCCTTCCATAACACATTGAAACAACCGCTTCTTTGCCGACCAAGACTTTGCGGTTTGACCTATTGTCTTCTCCTTTTTTTATAAAATCGCCAGTTCAACTGGGGGCCTCCCCATTACGTACAGTCTTAGGTAATGCTTATTACATTATAGGAAAAAAGTGAGCGTGTCGTGTGATCCAGGTAACTATGCAAAAAAAAAAATTTTTCGAAGTCAGTTTGGAAAGATGGCGTCTACCAGTTACAGTGCTATGGAAGTTTTAGACTTTCTTGATACTGACTCTAGCGACTCAGGATCAAGCGGAGGAGACGACATCTAGGGCTATAGGAGGCCCTGTATCAGGGTTGGTGGACCAGACCCCATTAACTCTGATACTGACAATGGGAGTCAAGAAGATGATCGAGGTAAGCTTGTCTTTCTCTTGTCTTTCTCTTGAAAACTAGTAAGCTTCTGTTATGGAAAGGACTTATTTATAGCTATATTGAGATAGAGAAAGCTGTTTAGCTATAATATATATATATATTTCATTGAGTTTTGAGATTTGAAAGTGGGTTGTGGTTTTTTGAACAATTTCAAATTTTCAAAAAAATTTAATTTTTTTACCACATGTACTACTAGGACCAGATGTGTATGCAGTCACTGACCCAATTGTGAAGAGGACGCAGATGAGGCAACAGGAGCAGAGTCTTCCAGTGATGAAGGAGAAGATGCCGGACCTGGCGAAGTACACTCGGAGCCCCACCCCCACCCCCCCAAACAAAAACCTGTATGAAACCGCATACAATACATCATAAAGTTGCAATTATATAGGATCATGAATAATTTGTTGTTTGTATTACAAATATCTTTGTTGTTTGTGTTTTTGTGTATATGAAATTGTTGTGTAGTGGAGCTCGACGTCCAATGGCATATGTTCCTTGTGGACACTCATAGATGTCTCCTATATGATCACAATCAGCACCAAACACAACAAACAACATATTTTATTGTTGAACTAATATAATATTGGTTTAATCGCAGAGGTACCTGAAAAACAAGCAAGCCTTCCCTTAGGCCCAGTATTCTATTAATTGAGTTCGGAGGTATAGGCCCAGGCTAGTAGGTGCTAATTGGTGCTAATTAGTGCTAAGTAGTGTTAATCCTAATGAACCAACCTCATGTTTAGTTAAGCAACTGCCCCTCCCTCTTTTCTATCTGTTTTGGGGGTAGGGCTTGGCTCATTGCACTGAGCCGACCACCCAGGCCTACGTCACACCAATGAGGTGGAATATGATAAGGATGCAGGAATACTATGTAACCCAGATAGTGTGGGATGGGATTGGGCGGGGGAACACTCTTTGCCACGTTAAGTTGCGCTCACCGCTTCCTCGTTAGCGTATTCCACGTGTTCTTGTTGCAAGCGCTATTTAGAATTGCGCGTCCCTTACCTTTTTTCGTGCTTTTAACTAGGAGTCCCTTACCTTCCCTGAGCTGCCTTTCCTGCCACTCCTCCTACCCGCTAGCCGCGCCTCCAACCTCTTCTATTAACTCCATTTAATGTCGTAACCATTAAATTCCATTTAATCGCAGAGGTACCTGAAAAACAAGCAAGCCTTCCCTTAGGCCCAGTATTCTATTAATTGAGTTTGGAGGTATAGGCCCGGGCTAGTAGGTGCTAATTGGTGCTAATTAGTGCTAAGTAGTGTTAATCCTAATGAACCAACCTCATGTTTAGTTAAGCAACTGCCCCTCCCTCTTTTCTATCTGTTTTGGGGGTAGGGCTTGGCTCATTGCACTGAGCCGACCACCCAGGGAGGAGTATCCTCCCCCCAAAACAATATTACCTACCCCTCACAAATCACCCTCATTGCCATCCCATTATCTTAACTTTAATTAAAAATACTCGTGCCAGTACATGGGCAACCATGTTGCCAGCAATAATCAGTACAGTATGCAATGTAGTCAGTTACATAAGTTTTTTGACAGGTGGGCTAGGTGATCTCGAGGAGTGCGAACGTATGCCAGGAACGCTGAGCTTGACCATCTTCCCAGCATGCGAATAGTGGAATCCTCCATCCCCGCTCTGGCAGCAGCCGTCGCTGCCCCGATCCTGAAGCTATGCCCCGCAAAACTCTGACATGGAAGCCTGGCTTTTTGCAGTACGTCCCGAACAGCGTGTGTGAACCTATCTTTGGTTAGTGGCTGACCATTTTTAAACATGAAAAATGGTCCTTCCTTAGAACCCCGAGCCACCATGTACGAGGCTGCAGCTGCCACAGGGCATATATCATTCCCAGTTTCCCCGACAAACACTTCGATCCCTTTGCCCAGCTGGTCCGTCTTGGATTGACGCAGGAAAACACGGATGGCGGAGGGCCTAGCTGGGTTGTCAATGGACACATCCCCCCAGCTTAGGTGCTTGGCTTTCTGGTAAGCCGCCAGTGATGGTACAGTCAATTCCCCAGCTCGAAAGAAACCAAAATAACAGACAACGGAGGCTGCCCACAGCATCAAGATGTCTTCGTCCACGACCCTCGCCTGCCATTGCTCCTTCATTGCTCTTAGAATTGCGGGAGTGATTGGAAGCCTTACCCTCAGCGGCTTGGTGATGCGGTCCTTGTGGGTTCGCGCCACCCCAGCTTGGACTAGTTTCAGCCGGGGCAGGGAGGAAAATGCCCTCGGCTCCGGGAGACCGAGGGTGACCTGCATGTGTCTTACTCCTGCGAGATATGTTTTGATGGATTGGGGACACAAATTCTGACCCGCTAAGAATGTGGTGAAATAACATAGAATGGATTCGGATACAGGGAAGGGGGAGGCAATGTTATACAATGAACAGAATGAATAAAACTTGCGAATGGCAGATCCGTATGTCCGGTGAGTGGAGTCCGCTACTCCTTTCTCACAAAAGAAGTGAACTTGGCCATCCAAGTCGGTGAGGTCCATTCGCAGCTCGGATGAAGAATCCACTGCAGCAAAGAAATAGGGATATCAGTGGGGTTAGCACATGCCTCAGGATTTTTGATCAAAAAATTACAGGCATGATTTCGGGATAGGTCATCGGCCAGGTCATTGTGTCGACCTGGAATGTGCTTTGCCGTAATTTCGCACTGAAAATGTGCTTCTAGAAAAAAGAGACTGCGTAGCATTTGCATTAGCATTTTGTCCCTAGCATATCGGCTATTGAGCGTAGCAACCACTGCAGAATTGTCTGACAGTGCCGTCACCCGATACCCCTTCCACTGAGGACCCCATACTACTGCAGCTACTATGACTGGAATCAATTCTTTGGCTGATATGTGCAGATTGAGAGAATTGGCATCCCACTGAATCTGGAACCAATTCGTGTTGTGCCATGCTCCGCAGCCCCATGACCCGGATGCGTCTGAGCAAAATGTTGTGGTAGGACTGTGGCGATGAATAAGTAGAGAGGTGCCATTCCAGTGCGACGCAAATGTTAGCCACCAAGCTAGATCTGCCCTAAACTCGGCATTGAGGCGGACGTGATGATGTCGCCGCTTGCACATGCTAAGCAGTGCTATTATCCTCCTGAGAAATGACCTGCCGGGTCTAATTACTTTGGTTGCATGGTGTAGACTGCCAATCAGCGACTCCAGTTCCCGCCTAGTGCAACCCTTTTTGGCATGCCAATCGCCCAGCATGCCCAACAGTCTGTGTAGCTTGTCTTCTGGTAGGCGCAGCTCCCCTTTCACAGTATCGATCTCAATACCCAGCAGGGTCAGCTTGGTACTGGGCCCTTCTTCTTTCTCTGGGGCCAGTGGAACGCCGAGATCTTGACACACTCTTTTCAAAGTGCTCAAATACTGGAGGCAGAGATCTGACCCCGGTGGACCTACTACCGCAAAATCGTCCAGATAGTGAAAAATGTCAGGGACTCCTGCTGCCGCAACGCACCATTCCAGACCATCAGCCAGGGCATTGAAAATCTTTGGTGCTGATCTCAGCCCAAATGGGAGTTTGGTGTCAACGTAGATTCTGTCCATCCACTGCATTCCTAGCCAGGGTCTGTCATCCGGGTGGACGGGTACCAGTCTGTATGCAGACTTTATGTCAATCTTGGCAATTAATGCCCCCGTCCCGAATGACATTGCTTTTGCAGCCACCTGGTCCACCGTAATGTAGATAAGTGAGCACACAGCTGGGTCGATAGCATCGTTTATACTGGCCCCTGCTGGATGAGACAAATCGGTGATCAGCCGCCATTTGCCAGGTTGATTTTTCTTGGGGATCGCCCCAAAGCGATTTATGTGCACAAGAGGTGCCAGGTCTCTGCTGAAAGGGCCCAGGATGTTACCCAGTACCACCTCTTTGCCCAAGTACTCCTCCATTATGTCAGGGTTCTGGAGCGCAGACTGCATATTTTGTTTCGCACTCTTAAACTCCTGATCCCGCCCAACGCCAATGTGGAAGCCCTCCTCCAGTCCCTGCACAATGTACTGGGCATAATCCTGGTCGGGATGACGGGAAAGCTTAGCTTTCCATGCCGCTACCAGCAATGGAGTCGATGTTTGGGATAGCCGGCGATCTTGATGACCTCCCTTCAGCGCTCTCCCTCCCATGGCCCGCAAGTCCGCTGTATACCGGTAGGCTCCATCTGCATATTAGCAAGGGTTCGGTCACTAAATACCTACCTCCCCAAAACCACTATACTATGTACTACGGGCTACACTTATCCATAGCTACGTTTCCCTTAATAATGCCCCCCCCCCTCTTTTTTTTTTTTTTTTTTTTTTTTTTTTAAACAATGTCAGGTAATATAATAGCTGCATGAATACAATACCAGACAGCGATATGGTACAGTTGAACCCCAAGGGGTGATCACGCCACGAAGGCGGAAGGTGACAGTGCATAGTAGTGTATGATAGTTCAAAATCGTTCATCTATGACAGTAACCTTCACTTCCGAGACCTCTGGGGGGATTCCCCACTCAAGTACCGCTTGGTGGATTGACTCCTGCATAGTGATGCGGGGTGGCTTCCTCCACATTCTGCACACGAGTGGCGGAACTTGCACGGCTGAAAGTGGCACCTATTTCCCCCTTTACTGTTAAAAAGCTGGCACACGTAGCTGAGGGCCCTAGGTGCCTCTGGCCGTGAAGCAATCGATACTCTCTCTGGCCCATCGGGGGCAATTGGACACTCTGCCGACTTGTGCAACTCACTATTACAGTAACGGCAGCGTGGGAGGGCCTTAGCTCTGCCAGCAAATATTTGGTTATATAGGGTGAAGTCTAGTCTGCTCCAGTCAAGGGACCTTGTCGTCGCCGCTTTCCGGCGGTAGCATGCATCGTAAGTTACCCACCCGTCTCCAGAAAATGACTTGGAGGCATATACAATGGTCTTCAGGTACGCCATAAACTGAGGTGTTTTTTCCGGGTGGTGTGCTGATAAGACTGCTACCAGTGAAGAGTAGCAGTCAACCCAGACCAGGATATCGGACACTGGACCCCGGCGTCGGCGTTTGGCATGGCAACAGGAGCCAGGCTCCTCCTCATGGAACTGCCATGCATCCTGGACCAACTCGGACATGTCAATATACTCAAGGTCCTGAATTCGCTTGACTAGCTTTGGCGGCAGCATGTGCGCAGCATTGTGTGGAGGCAGAGCCGAAAACTCCGGTAACGCCGATAAGTCTGCCAGGCCTGGAGAACTCCCCGCCAAGGAACTAGTCATTGGAACCGAACCGCACGGAGCCAACAATGCCGCCGCTGATGATGCAGCTGTCGGAATGCTTGGTAGGCTTGCCAATAACGATGAGGGAGGCATTCTTCCAAGACCTGCATCGCAAAAAAAAAAGGGGGGTGGGGGGATGGTGAGCAAACAATGCACAATAGCCCAATGATGCCCTAGCACTAACAGCGATACAGCACCAGCAAGCGAACCAGCAATGGCGCCAGCGATACAGCAACAGCGAACGACACGGCAACAGCGAGCAATACGGCAACAGCAACAGCGGTATAGCACCGGCAACGTCAATGACGCATCGGCAACAGCAACAGTGAAATAGCATCAGCCACAGCAATAGCGACATGGCATCGGCTACAGCAACAGCGATATAGCATCGGCAATAGTTATATAGCATCAGCAATAGCAATCGCAATATAACATCGGTAATAGCAATAGTGATATAGCCTCGGCAATAGCAATAGCGATATAGCAATGGCAACAGCAATAGTAGCGAAATAGCATTGGCAATAGCAATAGCGATATAGCAACCAACGACAACATAGCAAGAATGACGGCAGTGTAGCCTAACCACCAGCCGCATTATGGTGCACCAGCACTATCACACCCAACCACCACTATATAGCAATATCTATAGCCCTAGCCCCAGCACCAACTGGCAATTCATGATGTGAAAATGCTATTGTGCCTGGTGCAGATGGCAGGAAACCACCAGCTATCTATTTCTCCTGGTAAGCCCTCTCGTCATGTAGAACTGCTTTGTACTAATTATATTGTTATTTATTTATTTACTTATTTATTTATTTATTTATTTATTTATTATTATTATTATTATTATTATTTTTTTTTTTTATAGGCCTATCCACTACAGGTCTTATCTATATGCGTATCTTATCTATAGCCTTTTGCTGCCAGCAATTTCTCCCACACTCTAGTAATCCCAGCTGACCCACCACAGCCATCATCGCCGCCCTACAGGTACCTGGCTACAAGCTATACACAATAACCCCCTAACCACTCACTCGGCATAATGCTGCCCGCAGCAGGCGAAGTGGTTGATGCTATGGTGGGTGAGGGGGATGATGAGGGGGCCGGCCCGGCCGCCTCAGCTAGCTTCGTCGTCATGAAGTTGTCAATCCACGCCCTCTGAGCCTCGGTAAACGCAGGGTCTGTGGGATCTTCACCGGTAGTAGGTGTTGCCATCTTGAACACTCTTTGCCACGTTAAGTTGCGCTCACCGCTTCCTCGTTAGCGTATTCCACGTGTTCTTGTTGCAAGCGCTATTTAGAATTGCGCGTCCCTTACCTGTTTTCGTGCTTTTAACTAGGAGTCCCTTACCTTCCCTGAGCTGCCTTTCCTGCCGCTCCTCCTACCCGCTAGCCGTGCCTCCAACCTCTTCTATTAACTCCATTTAATGTCGTAACCATTAAATTCCATTATAAAAATAATGAAATAATATAGTGCATGATTGTAGTAACAAAGTTAAAGGTGTCATAAAATGAGTAATTGAGTTTGTTTTCACCAGTCATTGTAATGAATTATTCTTGAAGATTCATGTAATCTTCCAGTGAAGACTTTTGTGACTCACATGTTTCCTGCACCTGGAAATCAATATGTGACTTTTAATAAAATGTGTAAGGTCGTTTTCATGGCTTTTTAACTGCACAGCTGGGTCCTGAGTGAAAGCAGCACCTTTAGCTGCAGCTGAATACTTTAAGAGTTCAAGTTTCAATTAGTCTTATTGTAAGAATTCAGGAGAGGAAAAACAAAGAGGGTTATAAGGATCACAACATGTGGCTGTATTTCCACTACTTTACCTGACTGTGCAATCTTAAAGCTGAAAGTACTATAAAATCCTCTTTTTTCCCCCTCAAAATCTTTATGTGCTGGTTTCACACTTACCTTGACATAGTAGATATAGTATGGTGTAGCTGCTTTACTTATAGGTGAAGGAGAGGCAATGAGTGATGGATAGGCAAACAGCCCTTCATCATGCTATTCAAATATTTCCCAAGGTGTCCTCAAAAGCATACCTCCCAGCACAACTGAAGAGTTTTACCGCAATATTGAACTCCCATGGAGTACCGGGATGATCAACTTCCTGGAATTTCTTACTGGACAGCTGGCAGTGACATTCCAAGCACTGAAGCTACCAAGCAATGCCCCCTTCGAAGAAGCAAAAGCTAGACTGCTTAATGAGGTAGGAGTTGCTGTACCCTCAGCAGCAAATAAGTTTATGAGGCCAGACTCAGAAGCCCCGAAGAAACTTGGTCCAGTGGATTATTTGAATCAGCAGACAACTTGATAGACAAGATTTTGACAGGATAAAAAACATTGGTCAATGTTAAGACACAATTATTGAAGTCTTGCAGGTGACGGCATTCATTCCAAGTCAGAAGTGAGGCAAGCTATTACCACATTTTATGAAAATCATGGAGTGGTGATTAGTGATTTGAAGAATGTTGCGAAACCGTTCCTACCACCAAACAGGAAGACGGAGTTTGAACAATCACGAGGACACTGGATGTACAACACTAGGCCAACATGTAGGAAGTGCGGAAAAGTAGGACATAGAACAGTAGACTGTTTCAGCTACACCAGTTGGAGAGACCAGGGGAGCATCACCTGCTATTACTGTAAGCAGGCAGGGCACATCAGCCCTAATTGCCCTTATCATCAGGGAAGGAACAACAATGACGAGGTGAAGAATGACAATCCTGCAGTGACCAAGAAACAAGAGAAAAGTCATTTAGAGCAGCGACGCCAGTCAGAAAGGGTCCCAAGGAGAATGTGATTGAAGTCAGAGTATGTGAAATCTCCATGCCAGCCATCTTAGATTCTGGAGCAGACATCTCTATTGGTAATACCGACAGCAGTCAAGCTCAACGAGACTGTCAGTGTTGTGAGCTATGATGGGACACAGAAGGTGAAGGAATTGGCTGAGGTTAATGTTAGGATGGGTGTGAGTGAAAGGGTGGCTTTAGTGAGTATGGAGGAGTTAGGGAGGAGAGCCTTAATAGCTTTTCCCTTGCAGAATGAAGAAGAAGAGGAATTTATTGTTAAGTGTGTTAGAAAGACAGAGGAGAGTATGTAGTGTTCATATAAGAGCTATGGTTGAGAAAGAACATATGGGGAATGAGATGTGAAAAAATTGTGGAGGAAGAGCATGGTTGACAATATTAGGTCAGTACCCATGAAGGAAGTTACCAGTACTTCAGGTTGTTGTGAGCAATCTGCCAAGTGGGATGGAAGTATGTGATGATAGTGTGGCATCTGAAGAGGAGGAACTAGGTGAGGGTGAAGGAGTTTATGTTGTGGATAGGAATAGTGATGTGAGTGTGATGGATGAAGTAGGCTCTGAAATTGACAGTATTCATGAAGGAGATGATGAGGGTATGTTGATTAATGAGATCTCAAAGGGTGGTATAGCTGGGCAACACTGGGCGTGGTACAGGATATGTGACATGTGATATGTACAGGAAACAGGATGTAAATAATCACCAACAACCGATACCATGCAAAATTCTTGGAAGCACAATTGTCTTGTAGGGGGTTCTTTTAACTAGCAATGGCTGCCAGCTGCCCACCACCGGTAGGAGATTAGGAATAGATTTTATCAAGTATTATTGTCTGACTGAAGGTGATACACAAATAGAATTGATAAAGGCAGCATGTGCTGATGACACACAAACATAATGATTACAGCTAACATAATGATTAAGTGTCCATGGATTACGACTTCAAATATGCCACAACAATGTATTTAAATCTAGTTAGTAAAATACAAGTTTTAAAAAAGGGCTCTATACATAATTTTTAAACACACATTACAGTTTGATGTCATCAAACGTACAAGATCAAAGATAATCAGTGATGACCTTAGCACATACCTGAAGTGTTCCTGCCATCAATCCTGTTTGTTTCCTTCTCACATGGTTCCCTATTTGTTCTCTTTATGATGTTGTCTTCACTGGTCTTAAACCTGCCTACCCATATGCTGGATCTCTCAAACTCTTCCACATAGACCAACCTCTAGCCTAGTCTGGTGGAGCCAGACCCACGTAGCATGCAAAGCGTGCGGAGGGTCTGGGGACATTGCCGTACCAATTTATTCTGGAGGAATGTGGAAGTGGTGAATGCCCCACCTCCTTTATACCTGAATTTCTACTATAAATTAGCCATTATTAATGCTAAACCTAGAGTTGAAAGGGTGGCTGGCATGTATAGGAATTTCTGTTTGTGGTTGAGGAGGGCTATTCCCAGTAATTTGCTAGCGGTAATTGACCGCTGAAATTATATGTGCAGCAGAACAAATTTGGTATGGCCATGTCCCCAGACCCATTCCCAGTGTAACGGTTTGGTAAAGGGTCAGGCTATGCCAGACTACCTCTAGCCATGTGATAAAGGTAGGAAATAAGCATGTAAATGAAACTACAACTAAGCCCATCTCCAAGTGCACATAGCTAACTTAAAAGTTGTATAGTATCTCTCTTTTATTCTCGAAAAATGCCAAGACAAAACTGAACACTACAGCAACTGACTAAATATTATGTGTTGTTTTTTCCAATTTTGTATTCCAAAAGAGACGATAGTTTAATTTAATATATCAGAGCAACAATAAGATGACTAACAAAACTTAACTGATGATATGATTCAAGCTAATGCATTTAATCACAGTAATGCAAAACCACAAAACCGCACAACACATTTAAAGTTCATTTGTAACGACATGAACTGCAAGATGCATAACTATTCACAAAAATTAATGTCAAAACTGAACCATTGACAATGATAACTGGTAGATACACTTCCTGTGATAAAGTAATAATAATTCTTGTATTAACAAAAAAAAGTGTAAAACAAACAAACAAACAAATATATCAACACATTTTGAGTTACTTGTAAGTTGTTTGTAGAAACCAGATGTCAACTCCTCACACGATGTGTCTTGTGGCTGGTTGGATGGCTAAAAATATCACAATAAATAGAAGTTTGTCAGCACTAGTAAAAAAAAGGGCTGTTCAAGTCATTAGGTTCTTCACATATTAATTTTTTTTGTGCCCCATATTAAATATTAGTTATTATTATTTAATCATTTTGGCATTCTTTTTAAAATTAGGCAAGCATAGCGAGACCTTCTCTAACAATTGCCAATTGAGATTGGGTGTATATATATGTGGCCAAAGTTCAGAGAGGTCAATACCTATCCATCCCCGAAGGCTACTTTATAATGTTAGCATTTGTGCAGATGAAAGCAATTTTAAAATATCCAGAGAAAAGACTGATTGTGGCAGAGAAAAGATTGATAGTACCAGAGAAAATGGCAAAGAGCTGCGGAAGCAGAGCAGACAAGATGATGGAAGTTAGGTCTTACAAGCTTAGCGAGTACATTATTTATTCATACTGATTGATGGTGGCGGTACGTTGCCTTGGTTAATGCACTGTTTGCTGAAGCTATATGCCATATGCTCAGAGTTGTTCCTACTTGTGTGTGTGTAAGTGTTGTGTGTTACTAAAGAATATCACAAAATAAAAAAATAAAAAACAAACAAACAAACAAATTATTAATTGTTATCATACGAATTAAAATTTCAATTACTGCTTGCTGCTAGGCCAATTTGCTTGCCATTTGTGCTGAATCACATCACTATTCTATATTTAATTTTGTGTATATAAGACTTTGAAATTTAAAAACAAAAACAAAATTGTTACCATTCGAATTAAATTTTTGTTGCTTGGCCCATTTGCTCTCCATTTGTGCTAAAGCACATCACTAGTATTGTTTCATGTTTTGTATATAAGACTGATATAGTCTCAGTTCTTGTCTCATCAAATATTTTCAAGGCTGAATTCATTCAAGGCCTGTATTTTAACTGGTTCTAATGGGATGTGTAGAGTAAGCAAGTCATTGTGGAAAAGGTCAAATCTGGTGAACAATTCATCCCAATAGTGGTTGTATCTAAAAGAGATGGACACATCAGGATGTGCTGTGATTGCCAGGTTACCATTAATCAACATTTTGAGATAAATTGCAAGACAATATGCAGAGGCTGTGAAGCTGTTGGGATAAAACTGAAATAGGAAGCATTCTTTCTGTGACAAAGTAACCAATTGCTACTGTTTATGCTTGTTTAAGAAGTCTGTCCAGCAGGACAAACTCTGTATATGTACGATGATACCATAGACAAACAAGATTAGTCATGAGCGTATGATTATTGGACAACTAGTACGAGATTGGAAATATATAGATTAAGTGTAATCAGCACAAGCCCTAACATAACATGAATACAATTATACATGTAGTTAATATTACATTTGAAGCAATATTGTTTTACTTACATTAAGTAGTCTCCGATGTAAAAGAAACTACTAAATCTCTAAATTCACAGCTTTTCAGAACTTCACAGAAATCTTCAAATGCTTCTGTTTTGAAGAAATATTCTGTTCAACATCCATCAGTAACTTTCTTGTCTTGTCTTCTTTTGATATGTTCAAATCCATTATTTCACGGTAGGTTTGACGTGATATGAGCGTCTTGCTAAGACAGTGGTCTGCGATTGAGTTGACGCTGAATTTAATCGTTCAACTAATATTGGACAGAACTTGAAAAATACTGTAGAACAATCTAAAAATAGTAAACAATCATCATTCAATATATGTTAGCTAAAAATAACATACCAGGCTGGTGTGACTGAAGAGTAGGTTTCTTGGCTAGTGTTTCCGAAAGAAATTTTTGCACACAGCAATTTCCAATCACCAAAAACAAAATAGCAGCAAATAAATATTGCATTCAAGACTTTCTAGGGTTTAGTGTATTAAAATGTACTGTCACTAGAAGTCTTACAACACAGACTGCATTAACAACACCCACACAAGCAAACATACAATCTACATACAATCAAATCACCAAATTATACATCTTTTGAAAAAAATTATGTCCCAAGTGGTAATAATTGCTAACCTGGAGGTTCCTTGATCCAAATACACTGAACTTGGCCAGTTGGCATCTTAACTCTCGGTATGTCTTGCTTTTCCAAGTAAGTATTACTCCATCAGCACTCTCACCATCACGATCAGAGAGTGCAATGAATATTTTCTCACTCTTCACACATTCAGAGATTGTCTCCATATCATTTTTAGATATTAGTTTATTCTGATTTGTATCATCAAACATATCGTTAAAGCAGCAACTCATAAAAGGTTCGAGCTGTAGCAGTTCTGATAATCTCAAATGATGAAACGGAGGATTGTCGCTCTTTACTGCCTCAGATCTCTGACATACAGCTTTGGCTATATTATTGATACTGTATAAAGCCATTTCTTCACAAGGCTTAGGAGGATATTGAACTTGATCTGGATGACAGAAATACTCTAACACGTTCAAAGATGGACATATTTCCTCAACACATTTCAAAGTAGTTCTTATCACAGAAGAACGTACAAATAATAATTTCTTGCGATTATTATCTTGAATGTTAGTATTTAAAGAACGAAACATCAACACAACTGCCTGGCCTTGTTCAGCTACTTCTAAAAGACACTCTGTTCCGACTTCAGTCCAAAAGATTCCATTCTTCCATACACTACAAGAACGACAAATACTAGGACATTCAAAACCACGATTCCAACTTTTCACGGGAAAAGCATTTTGAAATGCCACTCTAAGTAGCGATATTTGAATAAGACGAGGTGTGAAAAATGATGTCGCATCTTCTACTCTCAGTATCCAACCACACTGCACTACTGGTCCTGCCAGAGAATTCCACACATTCTGTGGTTTCTCTATACTCACTAGTCCTGGGAAATAATAGAATTCATCAGAACTAAATTGAAACTCAGCAGAGAGAAGCTCGAGAATTGAACTGTCAGTAATTTTCTGACAATACTCTAAATGTAGTAGAAATCCCTTCAACATTTCAATATCATAGTGTGGGAATCGTTTTGCTATAGTAGAAGAAGCTACTACCCCAGTACTGGTGCTGACTATTCTGTGATGATATTGAAAAGTAGGTGGAGCAAATAGAGAGCCATTAATTTCGTGCAAAAGATTTTCTTTGTTGATTACTAGCCAACTATGCGCAATTATTTTGGGATTTTGTAGAAATATAATATGACCTTTTTGATGAAATTTTTTTGACAATTTCACAAAACTATCACTGTTATATCAGGAAGAAGATAGGCTGGATTCTCTTCTTCAAATGTGGGTTCATTTTCAAAATCAAATTCTTCACCTGAGCTCAAAGAACTGTCACTATCAGAAAATGGAAATGTGTTAGGATCCATTCCTGATAAAATCCATCGTTCTTTTATATTTATGATATCACTTATCTGTACTGCAGGTTGGAGGCTAAAACTGTGAAGCAAAAAAGCATAAAAACAGTGCAGGAGAAAGTCTATTGGAGCTGAATTGCGTAGAACTGAAGCACATGTATTGATATCTTCTCGAAGTTTTTTCAATTCATTGGAGTATGACATTCGACAGTCTAAAAAGTAACAGTGAGCTAAATGAAAACCACTATTACTAAAAATATGTTTCAGAGCATCTTTGCTGCAAATCGTTTTCATTTGAGCTATTAGATGCTGAATCTGATCAGCAAAACTAAAAATAATTATAACTTGTGGCTGACTGTCTCCTGATTTTGATTTTACTTGAGATTTGAAAAAATGGATCCAGTATAAAATATCTTGTAGAATGAGGTTTTGATCTCTCCTGCAGTCGACTAGTAACAGAATGAGTGGAGTTGATGAAGCCATGACTGTGTGTAGTACTGCCTCATGGCTGGCATAGTATTCACTCTGACCTGCCAAGTCATAGAAGGACACACAACCTAACTCTTCACTGTCATGAGAAGAAGGAATGATTCCGGCAGTGTGGGGTTCTGCCTGTACTATAGTTTGACTGCCATCACTACATAGAGCTTTGATGAGCGTAGACTTTCCTGATGAAGGTTTCCCAGCAACTATTATGTTGAGAGGAGTGGGTGGAGGATTCTCTGACTGATACGTTTTGAAGAACTCCTTGTATGTGTCATACAGGGGACTAGTGTCTGCTCCATGTTCAATCAGTAATTTGATGATGTCATGATTGTCCAGGGAAGTCAACATCAGTGGAGTGCAATTATTGCCATCATTTACGTCTGGATTTGCTGTTGTCATTGCAAGAATATATTTTACAATTCGAGTTTTTCCTCTTTTACAAGCTAGATGTAATGCAGTTCTTCCAATGTTATTGCCAATGTTTACGTCAACTTTTAAATCTTCAATTAAAAATCGCACCACTTCCAAGTCATTCTCTGAGTTGCTTGAACTCCTGCATGCTTCATGTAGACAAGTATGGCCTAATTTATTGACAGAATTAACATCACATCCTTCACTCAATAACTTGATAGAGTTTATGTTGCGATTCAATGCTGCATAATGGAGTGGCAAATCATGATATAAAATTTTTTCTAGTACAAATTTGTGGAATAAGTCAGGATGATCTTTCTTTAATTCTTCAATCAATGTTATAGATCCATTATCTGCTGCTATGTGAAGAGCATTGTTATGTAAATTATGATGTTGCTCCAGCTCTTGAAAACTGAGGTCATAAAACCATTCTGTTGAAACTAGTTCTTCTTTGCTACAAGGTGAAAATGTTTCTCCGGGAATATAGTAAGATGATCCCATAGCACATGCCATCAAGTCATGTCTGTTAGGATGATGCTTGTTTAGTAAGTCTAGAGGTGTATTGCCATTGATATCTTTGTGAGTTATATCACTTTCTCTCAATAAGTGAATGGCTTCTATGGATAAACCAGACTTACATGCCACATGAAGAGGATATTGCTGCCTAGAATTCAAAGTGTTTAACTTCACATACCCTATGAGATATGAGACTGCATCACTACTTCCACTAGCTGCTGCTACATGCAGTAATGTGTCTCCTGGTGTGACTTCTGTAACTTCAAAACATGGCACATGAATTTTCTCACATAAAGTACTAATGTAGCTCTTGTTTTCATTACACATATTATATTGTCTATCGAGTACCAACCAACGACATACAGAGTAATTCTCATTTAGGAAAGCTTCATGTAATGGAGTATGTCCATAAACATTTTTTATATTAATATCACACTGACAAAAACATGTCACTATGGTAGCATCATCGCTATAGCGACAAATTAAATGAAGAAGTAAATTGCCATCCCAGTCCTTTGTATGGCACAAGTGTTTCCAAATTTCAGGTTCAAATAACTTAAGCGTAAAACAAAAAGAAAAAAACTTCTTACTATCAGTCTTTATGAAATCATGCCAGAAACAAGCATTGTGTTTAACAATGTTATTAACAAGACCTACTGCATCACCTACTTTATCATAATTCTCCATCAAAGATTCAATAGGAAGTTGCCCTTTGTCATTCTTGTATTGGGCATTGTACCCAACATGAGCTATTAGTTGAGTATAATTTCTTAGTCTGTAGTCATGAGCAACATCTGTACACTTCTTCAAATATTCATTGTAAAGCTGTCCACTGATAATCATACCACCAGGTGTTCCACTGTTTACATGTTCTAAACTCTGCTCACTGCTTAAATCAATAAATGCCATAGATTTTCGACATAATATAAAATGAAATTAGGAAGACTAAGTACAATACTCATACAAGAATAATTTTGAAATCTCAATGCAACTTGAAAGGGAGTTAATTTTTCTTCGTTTTCTGTAAATATAGATGGAAGATTAGCACTAACTAAAACTTTCCCTGTGTAATCCTTATAATTTAAACCACCTTTAATGTAGAGCTTTCGTAAAGTTTTCATCCTTACATAAGATCCCCATCTATCAGCTACTAAATGACCAGATATATACTCACAGATATCTTCATGACCCAGACGACATGCTATATGAAGGGGTGTGTCTCCAACTTTGTTGGTACAATCAATATAGTGATAACAACATACTTTCTCTACCATGCCTAGGTTTCCCAGTAGACAAGCTATGTGTAAAGGACTGTTGTGGTTAACAGTTAGTTCTTCAACTAGCTGGTAGGAAGTAATGGATCCAATAGACATGTTGGGTTGATGTTGAATATAATCAAATACTTCTTCAGCTTTAATAAAAGTATCAGAAATATCTATAACACCAAAGAATTGTAACGATAAAATTAAGATTGGTACATTGTCCTGAAGCACATCGTACTGTATTGGAACAGCTTCCTGTTGTGATTTCACTTCTAGTGAACCTCTATACTTAGCCCATTCAAGTTTTTCTAAGTTGTGAAACACATTGTACAGAGCTTGTGATTTCACTTCCAGTTCTTTTAAGTCGGCCATAGCGATCAGCTACCACAGAAAGTTGGATTCACCCGTTACGTTGTTTCTTTTTCAATAAAATTGAAGTGCTTATCTCTTGCGTACCATTTCCGGTTAATGGGTGTGTCAAATCTAAGCGTGCGTGTGTTGTTGTGTGTGTGTGTGTGTGTGGTCTTGCTCGAGTTATACATGTATTTGTATTACCATACCCATGTGTGTGTAGTCTATTAGCAGATTTACGTAAACGATTTGGGGTGGCGTAGTCAGACCCTTTACAGAACCGCTACGCTTCGCATATTACGTGGTTCTGGCTCCGCCAGACAAATTGGGGACCCTCCCGGCCCTAAATCTCAGCCAGCTTTTCTATAAACAGACGAGTGCGTAGATATTAGCGGCCTCATGTATTAACTCTTGTATTTGGACAGTCCTAATTTTGCTCATGCAAATTTGCTATGTATAATTCGTTTTTGTAGTCATAGCTAGTTGCCTGTAATTTCCCAGCAAATATCTCTAATGTTTTCTGGTACCAGTAATGCCTAACTATGGAGGCTGCAGTTAGAAAGTCTACAATACTATCCAAATACATTTTATGGAAGAGCAAGACTTGCAAATGAGGAATGGACCAGACCAGAGGAATTTTGCTAGACTAGCTAAATACCTTTATCTTACTAACACTAAAGATATGCTGTTAAACTATCTGTCTTTCGATTTTGCTTCGGTTATTCTAGCCATAACAATAGTAATATAATATCATGTCAAGAATATTATGATACACTCTACATTAGTTATATGAAGAGATCTATTATGATTGATTCTGTAATAGAAATGAAATGTTGCTGGTAACTGGTCCTGTTATGAGAGAGTCTTGTATGAGTGAGAGGTCCAGTGGGTAGGAATAGTGAGACCACTGCATCAGTTCATCCATGGCACCACCATTAGGTCCCTGGATACATACAATACATTAGTACCCTTGATACATTAGATCCCTGGGTACATACAATACATTAGATCCCTGGATACATACAATACATTAGATCCCTGGATACATACAATACATTAGATCCCTGCATACATACAATACATTAGATCCCTGGATACATACAATACATTAGATCCCTGGATACATACAATACATTAGATCCCTGCATACATACAATACATTAGATCCCTGGATACATACAATACATTAGATCCCTGGATACATACAATACATTAGATCCCTGGATACATACAATACATTAGATCCATGCATAATAAAAGTGAGTAAAAAGGTGCATTTTTAGTTTGGTGTTTATTTTAATCACATTAATGGTGTGAGGGTTTTTTTTATTTTTTTTTATTTTTTATTATTATTATTTTTTTTAATCATTGAAATTCTGTAAAATGAAGCTTGGGTTTTGGTCTACTACCCGGACATGGTTGGTGAACATAGTTGCTCTAATTGTAAAGGCAGAGTGGAAACAGGATGAAGGTCAATGTGAATACATACAAGTTTAATTAGGTCCATATATGGTTGTGGTGTCCAGCTTGTTGGGCTTCCCAAAGCCAAGATTTATCAGATGCAATAATTAGAGCTATCAACATGAGTAATAGCATGGCCTAACAGATTGTTATGCCTTGGAACAAGGGTCCATTATATGTGGTAATGACATCTCCAGAATGACCAAACTATATGCCCCAATTGCAACTACAATACATATAACTTGTTAGATCCCTTAGATAATAATAATAATACGCTTGTGTGTCAGCAACGACTACAGTGTGAGATAATTCATGAATAATATTTATAAGCTGAACTGAGTTGGTAAAGCATCACCGAATGGGGGAAAGCAAGGGTAAAAAAAAACAGAGAGAGAGAAGTGATGTAATGTGTGGGTTATGAACCCTCGAGGTTTTAAGTATGTGACTCAGAGTTCAAGTGAAGTGCTTGTCTAACTTGGCAGCCAGAACATTATGTTTGCTATCCTTTAAAAGTTTGCTAAGTGTCTTCCAAGATGGAGGCTTGTAGCTACGGCTTTCTCCCTTCAACCATAGCTTCAACACTTTAGTGAGCTTATCTTCCAGCTCACTCATCTGCTTATCAATTATAGATACTCTGTCTCCGACGTCGTCAAAGTCTAGAAGTTCTCCAATTCTTTCCCATTCAACACACGCTTGTTCAGTAATGTTGATGCTTTCATTGCCAATTTCCAGAAATTTTAGTTCTTTTAATTTAGGTGCCGAATCTGTAAAGAAGAATTAATAGCATACTACGTATTATGGGTGTAGTAGTAATATGGTGTAGTTAATGCTTGCCTTTCTTTAGTTTTGTTTCTTCAATGGTTCTAGCAGCTCCTCCTCCACTAAGATTATCTGTGTGTATTACAAAAAAAAGTTTATTGTTTAAAATCTACTTGCTTTATGTAAGGTACATTTATACAACGTTGCCATTCTAAATGACGCTTGATTTTACTGCAATTTCTTTTCATTTAGGTAGATAGCCATGCTACTAAATACAGTTATTATAGTGTTGTCTGTAAGGAGAGGTAAGCACCTATATGCTTATAGGATTATTTTTTAAAGCTACTTTGTAATTCAGACAATTTTATAATTAAAACTTGACCGAATTAAACACTGGGTTAAATTTAATTTATATATTTGCTATTAAAATACAAGTACAGCTATTATTACATTGTATTTGTTGTAAGGGTAATGCTAGACTTGATGTTATAGGTTTGTGCAAAAAAAGCTCACTTGTGACTATGAAAACTGATAAAATACACTATAGTTGTTTGCTTGCATGGAAGGACTTAAATGAATATATTGTGATTGGGTTTTTCTTAGTTTGCTATACAGACTGCTGGCTGTACATAGTAGCTAGTGGAGAGTTACACTGTATTGGTTCAGGATAGTGAGCAAGAGGGGTGAGAATGTACAGGAAGTAGTAGTATGGCGAAAGGTGTTAATAATTATATTAAATGTGATTGCATTCTGAGTTGATGCAAGATAATATTTATATTTAGGTTAGCATCAGTTATGCCAAAATCGATATTTGAATCTTCACTGCAGAAGGAAATTTCAAATTTTTCATATTATTTTGATATACTTAGGGTATATCAAATATGAACCAGTTTAATGCTAAAATAATGTTAGCAAAAAATAACATATCAGGCTGGTGTGATTGAAGAGTAGGCTTCTTGGCTAGTGTTTCCGAAAGAAATTCTTGCACACAGCAATTTCCAATCACCTAAAACAAAATAGCAGCAAATGAATATTGCATTCACGACTTTCTAGGGTTTAGTGTAATAAAATGTTTCACTAGAAGTCTTATACACACAGATTGCATACACAACGCCCACACAATGAACACACACTTCACAATGAAATGACCAAATAATACATTTAAGTGAAAAGAATGATTCCAATCATTTGCTAACCTGGAGGTTCCTTGATCCAAATACACTGAACTTGGCCAGTTGGCATCTTAACTCTCGGTATGTCTTGCTTTTCCAATGAAGTATTACTCCATCAGCACTCTCACCATCACGATCAGAGAGTGCAATAAATATTCTCTCACTCTTCACACATTCAGAGATTGTCTCCATATCATTTTCAGATATTAGATTATTCTGATTTGCATCATCAAACATTTTTTTAAAGCAGCAATTCATAAAAGGTTCGAAATGTAGCAGTTCAGATAATCTCAAATTATCAAAACTAGGATTGTCACACATGACTATCTCAGATCTCTGACATACAGCTTTGGCTATATTATTGATACTGTATAAAGCCATTTCTTCACAAGGCTTAGGAGGATATTGAACTTGATCTGGATGACAGAAATACTCTAGCACGTTCAAAGATGGACATATTTCCTCAGCACATTTTAAAACAGTTCTTATCGCAGAAGAACGTACAAATAATAATTTCTTGAGATTGTTATTCTGAAGGTTAATTTTTAATGAACGAAACATCAACACAACTGCCTGGCCTTGTTCAGCAACTTCTAAAAGACATTCTGTTCCGACTTCATTTCTCCAAAAGATTCCATTCTTCCAAACACAACAAGAACGACAAATACTAGGACATTCAAAACCACGATTCCAACTTTTCACAGGAAAAGCATTTTGAAATGCCACTCTAAGTAGCAATATTTGAATAAGACGAGGTGTGAGAAATGATGTCGCATCTTCTACTCGCAGTACCCAACCACACTGCACTACTGGTCCTGCCAGAGAATTCCACACATTCTGTGGTTTCTCTATTTTCACTAGTCCTGGGAAATAATAGAATTCATCAGAACTAAATTGAAACTCAGCAGAGAGAAGCTCGAGAATTGAACTGTCAGTAATTTTCTGACAATACTCTAAATGTAGTAGAAATCCCATCAACATGTCAATATCATAGTGTGGGAATCGTTTTTCTATAGTAGAAGAAGCTACTACTCCAGTACTGGTGCTGACTATTCCGTGATGATGTTGAAAAGTAGGTGGAGCAAATATAGAGCCATTGATTTTATGTAAGAGAATTACTTTGTTGATGACTAGCCAGCTATGTGTGATGTTTTTGTGATTTTGTAGAAATATAATATGACCTTTTTGATGCAATTTTTTTGACCATTTCACAAAACTATCACTGTTATCAGGAAGAAGATAGGCTGGATTCTCTTCTTCAAATGTGGGTTCATTTTCAAAATCGAATTCTTCACCTGAGCTCAAAGAACTGTCACTGTCAGAATCTGGAAACGTATTTGGATCCATTCCTAATGAAATCCATCATTCTTTTATACTTATGATATCACTTATCTGTACTGCAGGTTGGAGGTTAAAACTGTGAAGCAAAAAAACATAAAAACAGTGCAGCTGAAAGTTTATTGGAGCTGAATTGCGTAGAACTGAAGCACATGTATTGATGTTTTCTCGAAGTTTTTTCAATTCATTGGAGTATGACATTCGACAATCTAAAAAGTAACAGTGAGCTAAATGAAACCCACTATTTCTAAAAGTATGTTTCAGAGCATCTTTGCTGCAAATAGTTTTCATTTGAGCTATTTGATGCTGAATCTGATCAGCAAAACTAAAAGCAATTATAACTTGTGGCTGACTGTCTCCTGATGTAGACTTTCGCTGACATTGAAAAAAATGGATCCAGTATAAAATATCTTGTAAAATTAGACTCTGATCCTTCCTGCAGTCGACTAGTAACAGAATGAGTGGAGTTGATGAAGCCATGACTGTGTGTAGTACTGCCTCATGGCTGGCATAGTATTCACTCTGACCTGCCAAGTCGTAGAAGGACACACAACCTAACTCTTCACTGTCATGAGAAGAAGGAATGATTCCGGCAGTGTGGGGTTCTGCCTCTACTATAGTTTGACTGCCATCACTACATAGAGCTTTGATGAGCGTAGACTTTCCTGATGAAGGTTTCCCAGCAACTATTATGTTGAGAGGAGTGGGTGGAGGATTCTCTGACTGATATTTTTTGAAGAACTCTTTGTATGTGTCATACAGGGGACTAGTGTCTGCTCCGTGTTCAATCAGTAATTTGATGATTTCATGATTGTCCAGGGAAGTCAACATCAGTGGAGTGCAATTATTGCAATCTTTCTGATTGGGATTCAACTCAGGATGCGTTAAAATATATTCCACTAGTTTCAAATTTCCATTCTTGCAGGCCAAGTGAAGAATTGATCTTCCTTTTATGTCTTGAACATTTACTAGGCTTTTCAAATTCTCAATTAAAAATTTTACAGCTTTCAAATCGTTGTCAGAGCTGTCTGCATATTGACATGCTTCATGAAGAGCTGTTCTACCATATTTATTCACAGCATTGACATCACATCCTTCACTTACTATTTTAATACAGGGCAAATTACAATGAGTTAATGCGATGTGAAGTGGTAAATTATCAGAACTATTTTTTTCTTTACTCAATTTGTAAAAGATTTCTGGAAACTGTGCTTTCAAGTCTTCTATTAAATACAACAAGCCATTTTCTGAAGCAATATGGAAAACATTGTTTCGTGACCTGTGATGACTGTCTAGTTCTTTATAATCCAAATTATGCAACCATTCAGTTGACACTAATTCTTCTCCTTTGTAAGGTGAACTTCCAGGAACATAGAAAGAGGATCCCATAGCACATGCCATCAAGTCATGTCTGTTAGGATGATGCTTGTTTAGTAAGTCTAGAGGTGTATTGCCATCGATATCTTTGTGAGTTATATCACTTTCTCTCAATAAGTGAATGGTTTCTATGGATAAACCAGATTTACATGCCACATGAAGAGGATATTGCTGCTTAGAATTCAAAGTGTTTAACTTCATATACCCTATGAGATATGGGACTGCATCAATACTTCTACTAGCTGCTGCTACATGCAATAATGTGTCTCCTGGTGAGAATTCTGTAACTTCAACAGATGGCACACGAATTTTCTCACATAAAATACTAATGTAGCTCTTGTCTTCACAATACAAATCACATTGTCTATCAAGTACCAGCCAGCGACATACGGAGTAATTGTTATTTAGGAAAGCCTCACGTAATGGAGTATGTCCAGATACATTTTTTGTATTTATTTCACACTGACAAAAACATTTCACTATGGTAGCATCATCGCTATAGTGACAAATTAAATGAAGAAGTAAATTATCATCCTGGTCCTTTGTATGGCACAAGTGTTTCCAAATTTCAGGTTTAAATAACTTATGCGTAGAACAGAAAGAAAAAAATTTCTTACTATCAGCCTTTATTAAATCATGCCAGAAACAAGCATTGTGTTTAACAATGTTATTTACAAGATCTACTGTATCATCTACTTCATCATAATTCTCCATCAAAGTTTCAATAGGAAGTTGTCCTTTGTCATTCTTGTGTTGGGCATTGTACCCAACATGAGCTATTATATGAGCATAATTTCTTTGTCTGTAGTCATGAGCAATCTCTGTACACTTCTTCAAATATTCATTGTAAAGCTGTCCACTGATAATCATACCACCAGGTGTTCCACTGTTTACATGTTCTAAACTCTGCTCACTGCTTAAATCAATTATTGCCACAGATTTTAGACATAATATAAAATGAAATTTAGGAAGACTAAGTAAAATACTCATACAAGAATAATTTTGAAATCTCAATGCAACTTGAAAGGGAGTTAATTTTTCTTCGTTTTCTGTAAATATAGATGGAAGATTAGCACTAACTAAAACTTTCCCTGTGTGTTCCTTATAACCACCTTTAATGTAGAGCCATAAAGTTTTACTCCATACCAGAGATTCACTACTATCAGCTACTATCCGACCAGATATATATATACAGATACCTTCATGACCCAGACGACATGCTATATGAAGGGGCGTGTCTCCAACTTTGTTGGTACAATCAATATAGTGACAACAACACACTTTCTTTACCAGGTCTAGGTCACCCAGTAGACAAGCTACGTGTAAAGGACTGTTGTGGTTAATAGTTAGTTCTTTAACTAGCTGGTGGGAAGTAATGGATCCAATAGACATGTTGGTTTGATGTTGAATATAATCAAATACTTCTTCAGCTTCAATAAAACGATCAATAATATTCACACCAAAGCGCTTTAATGATAACACTAAGATTCCTACATTGTCCTGAAGCACATCGTACTGTGTTGGAACAGCTTCCTGTTGTGATTTCACTTCTACTGAATCTCCGTACTTATACCATTCTATGTCGTCCATAGCGATCAGCTACCATAGAACGTTGGATTCACTCGCTTACGTTTTAAACAAAGTGATTTATCTCTTGCGTACCATTCCGGTTAATGGGTGTGTCAAATCTATGTGTGTGTGTGTGTGTGTGTGTGTGTGGGAAGCGACTAAGAGGAAGTTAGCATAGGCAAACATCGTCACTCGCGGTAAAGGCGTGGTCATGGTAACTGGTCGATTTGCTGCCGGGGCGTTGTTATGCGTTGTGGGTAACACTATGCTTTGCATGAAGAATTCTACAGGTTCTGCAGGATCAGACTCTGTTTAAGAAGGCATTTGCAAGCTTGGGAAATCTTCACACTAATTGTCAGATTTGTGAAGAAGGTAGCTAGATTAGCTGTAAGCTATAGCTAATAGCAAGTTTAAAGTATGTAAATGAACATAATTAGTCTTACTGATATTGTTAACTGATTCTGGGAAGTGTATGATTGCAGCCATCGATTAATTGGGAAATGGATATTTTTACAGTGCTAGAAAATGAGTTCTTCATGGTGGCCATTTTCAACCTTGTTTTTCATGGAAACTGAATTAAGACATATATTATTGCCAACTTTTAACTTGGCCAGTGTGCATTAGTCAGGTAAACTGAATTAAATCTATGACTGTCTTCAATGCTGACACTGCTTTGCATAGAATATTAATAATGATTGGGTTTATTTTAAAGATCTTATGAACAAGGATATAGTAATGTATGTGATACTTAAATCTTGACATTTCTATTAGCGTTTATTTAGGTTCTTTGGAAACGATTTACAATGACAATGTGAAAGAGGTGTTGAAGCTGGAGTGTATATAGGCCAATGATAAACAGAAAAGCAATTGTATGGATATTCTGAAGAAGAAAACAAGCTGACACTTTGCTACTATCACAGACTCTTTTGTTGTTATAGTGATAGTTACATGATAGTCTTTAACATTCATTGATGACATATCATTGTTTTGTTTTATCATGGATGTGTTGACATGTTGCATTTTATTATTATATATCTATTTATATATGACTTGCTGCATATAAATAAAAGTGATCAAATTTTTCCTCACTTCTTAGAATTGCATGTGAGAGGCAAGAGCTTTTGCTCCTTGGGATGCTTCTTGAACTGTAGTATCCACCGACTGTATATTAATTGCAAATTGATCAGAAGCAGAGAAAATCAGACAAGCTAGTTTTAATCCAAAGAATGTGTCAAAGGTATCCATTTTAGCAGCCAGTCCACTAGCTTTAGCAGCATATTCATCATGCTCAGCAAGACTGATCTCTTCTAAAGCATCTTGTAGAATTTTATAGTTTGCTATGATGCTACCAATTGATGCATGCCTCACAGTCCAACGTGTAGGGCATATCATTCTTAATTTTGGTGACTGCTGGCTAGTGCAGATAGTTATTCTTTTCTCAATCTTTAAAACAAGGTAAGCCTTTTAGGAGATTCTTTGAAGCTGAGTTAATTCAAAAACAAAATTCATGCAATTTCTCACTACTTCACAAGTCTTAACCATATCTTTTATGCAAAGATTGAGGTTGTGAGCCAGGCAGTGGACATAAAGTGCTCTTGAATCTTCTTTTTTCGCCAATGATTTGACTCCATTTCTGATTCCACTCATGTTGGATGCTCCGTCAAAAGCCTGACCTCAAAAGCCTGACCTCGGCATTTACTGATTGGTATGCTTTTTAGCAAACAAAATATGGTAGCTGCCTTAGTATCAGGAAGCTGAACCAGACCAATTAATGCCTCACGAATACTATAATCATGATCTACCCAGCGAATAGATACAGACATTTGTTCTTCATTTGATATATCAACTGCCTCATCAGCAATTATCGAAAACCATAATGTAGCATTTATTTCAGCTAAAATTGTACGCAGGACAGACTGGGTCATGATTGTTATTATTCCATTAACAATCTCTCTTTGTTTCAACCAGGGAATCATTTCTGGGCTACTTTTAGCTTGTAGTAACAATGACTGATACAGATTATTACCAAAATGTTCTATATCTTCTCTATGTCCAGGAAAAGGTAAACCCTGTCGTGCAAAAAACTGAATACTATAGAGAAGCTTCAAGAACATAGACCGGTATTGCGTTTGCATGATGCTATGCTGAGCTGAGAGTTCAGCATGTATACCAGGACCTGGGACTTTGCTAGAAGTTTTAAATTAGCCTCTCTATGCATACTACTAGCTTCATGCTCACCAAACTTTTGCAGGGCCTTCTTCCAATTGCTAACACAGGGCCAACAGCCTTAGTTTTCAATGTTTTACAAAATTGTACTTTTGGAGTTTACATGTGATTTACATATAGTGTACAGAATTATTGTAGTCTATTTGGTATACTTAGTCACTTGAAATGTTTTTCATGTAAACTTTGATGTATATTTTGTAACATATTTCAGGTTTACTTCAAGTATACAGGTGGATTCCAAAAATATTGCACTACCATTTGAAAGGCCCTTTCGTGATTTATGATATGCTGAAAACATTACATTATCAACCAATAATTGTCTTGTTCAATTTTGGGGTTATTTTTATAAAAAGCATTTCAGGACATATTTACTACTTAAAGATGAAGAAAAATTATGTAGAATAAAGAGTAAAAGGGCAATGTCAGCTTTTTAGCCATTTTAAACCTCACTTTTGAGGTAAGGGATTTTGCTTTACTTTACACACTACACCAAACTTAGCTAAAACCTTCTTAAATGCTCCTATATTTTGCCGAACTGCCTAATTCAGCAACCAGAGACAATAACCTACATAGCTAAACTGCGTAAGCAATAAAAAAAATCTGAATCCCTTCTGGTAAATGTCGTCAAATAGATTTTTCACTGCTGCATACTGTACAGGCCTCTAAATTTCTCCGCACAAACAACATGATATCTTTAATTGGCTATACCTTACCAGACCCTTTACCTTACCAGACCCTTTACCTACACCTGTGCTGGGCAGCAGTAGGTAAAGGGTTCATATACGTCTCCCAAAAACAGTATTATCTCATGGAAATCCCTTTTCCAGTTAAGGGTAAGTAACTATCGTTAAATAAGTTAAAAACGCTTTACCATAGTAGTAAAATTCTAGACTGGAAGTGGTCGTCTAAACTATTGTTGCGCGCTTGATTCGTACGGAAGCGGCTAAGGACAGGAATCATTGCCACGTACGGAATAGTTGCCAGTCAGGAATCATTGCCACGAACTTTAAACCTATAACCTTTGATGATTCCTGACTGGCAACTATTCCTGTCCTTAGCCGCTTCCTATGTTACATGGACTGGACTAGAGTGGAAACTTGCGCTATGGTGTACACGGGCTTCAAAGTCTAGGTGAGTAGTTTCCTGGCCTGAAAACTGAATTCTCTTTTACCAGAAGTGTTTGGGTAAATCCATATAAATCTTTAAGACAGTGGATTCCCAGTTGTTATATTTGTCTTTGCACACTCAAAACTTTTTTATTTCTTTGTGAGAAAATGTAGATGCATGTTGGAATGTTAAGAGCCTAAATTTCATAGGCTCCAACTGTCCCAGAATCTGCGGGACAGACTCGAATTTTTTCGTTTGTCCTAGGTCCTCATATATAAAGTATGACATTGCTCACCTTCACTGCTAAGAGCAAGTAAACAACGGCATGATTATTTTTTCATCCGGTATAAGGTCACATTCAATCTACGGTTCATTTTGTCCTAAAAAAATTACAGATCAACATCCAAGTTTGAAGCATGTCACCAATATTTCATTGATTTTAAGCAATACAATGGCTACAGCAACGGCATTATCACTGCTGCCGTAATCTTCTCAATTACAGAAAATTCACTATACCAGTTTTAGCTACAACCGGATTGCTACGTTTTGATAGTGTAAGTTCCGTACGGACCGTACCGAGTGGTGCAGCCAACTGGTACCATGGCTTTAGGCCATAGGAAATGCAATCAATCGTAAATTTGATTGGACGTTTAAAGAAGCTCGGGGCAAAAAATATACGCTGCCTATGAGGTATGAAATATATTCACCGCATTTTGAGCAATTTGATTGGGCGGTTTGAACATACTATGGTACAATATTATCTATATGCATAAGATTTTATTTTAAGTTTTAAGAATTATCTCACTTTTTACTGTTGGAGCAGTTCTTGTTGTGTTTGGTTTCAAACAGTAGCTAGTTGTATTTGTGTAGTACTCAACCTCCCCAAGTGTGTAAAGGAATATATTTTTTGGGTGGAGTTAGACATAGAGAAAGTTTTCTTTCACTCTGTCACACAATTACACATGTTATCTCTTGTGTACTTGACTTACTTGACTTAGCTGCCTCACTTTAAGAAATTGAGATTTTAAGATATAAAGTGCGAATTACTAATTTACTGAAAATTCAGTGTGTTTCGCCACAACTTGGTATAGAAGCGAAATTTTGTCACTGATTGTAAGATATAATTGACTACCTAATATCTCTATGTGATGTAGAGATGACATGAGAATCATCAATGGAGGTTGCTAAGGACATGAATATTCAGAAGGCAAGCACACAATACTTGTGTTAGAGGCTACATGCTAAACTTCAGTGATAGGGCAGTCTGAATGGTGTATGTGTGTGCATGTGTAACATGGTCAAGGAGCACATCCTGTAGCAAGAGTTTTCATTAGTATGAATTCAGTGAGTAGTCCATGGAAACCTGACAAGTGTTGTGGTTGACAGTAAGAATGAGTGGTTAATGTAACATCTATTAACACTTCCATTCAAAGATGTGGTGCTGAATTGAGCACTATTACCTCAGAGCAAGCAGCTAAATTACCTCATCCAGGCAGAATCCACAACCTTCAGTGTGCTCTTGAGGGGTTACAGTAGTCATCTTGTCATTCTATTTTCTATTTCAGCTGAGCTTCACAACAAGTTGCGAACGGTAGAGCGAAGTTTATCAATGAAGTCAGAGAAGTCGACTCTGCAGGAGGAGATCACTTCACTGCGCAATCAGGTGTCTGATAGAGACAAAGAAGTGCTCAAAACCAAAGAGGAGCTGATGGAAATCCAGGATGACAAACTCGCTGACGTCAGACAACAGAAGGTCAAGTTTGCCCGTCTGGCCAGGGAAAAGGGAGAAGAAATAGGTAAGGTATAGCTATTGATGGGGGAAATGTGCTGAGGATTTATACTCACTTTCTTCATTTGGGATACACCGTATTGTGTACAGTTTTTTTTGTTTTATTTATTTATTTTTATTTTTTTTTACTGACAGTGAATTCCTAAGTAATATTGATGTATACTTTAACGTGTGTTGTATTAAGGGATCATGTGTGTGTGTCTGTGTATCTCTCTGTGTGTGTAGAGGAAATGCTTGGTAAGGTTGAGTCACACAAGAAAGCTCAGAAAGAAGCAGAGAAATCTCGTCAGGAGGTATGTGTGTGCATGTGTGTGCTTATGTTCTGGTAAATACATTGAGACTATGTAGCTGATGTTCACAAAAAGAAATTCTTGAATTCTATGTCACTCTCTACATATCTTTGTGTAAAGTGAACCTTAAATAGAAATGAAGTGAAGAAGCTCGTGGTTTGAGTGTGTGTGTGTGTGATGCTGTAGCTGGCATCAGAGCTTGAGGAGACCCAGTTGGAGATGCAGCAGTTGAGTCGTCAAGGGAAGAGACGGGAGCAGAAGGTGCAGACGCTGGAGGAGGAGCATGAAGACCCTCAAGAGACGTAGCATCACTAGACCTGACAAGGACGACCTGAAGTCTGAGATAGCCAAGTGAGTTCAGCAACCTCAAGTAGCAAAGTAAAATGTGACAGTAATGTAAATTACATACTATTATGTAGATGGCACCAAAAGAATTGGCAGCTAATTCTTGTAGTAAAATTTCTTGGCTTTTTTATTTATTCATTCATTCTTTCATTTATTTATTCAGTCATTCATTCATTTATTCAGTCATTCATTCAGTCATTCATTCCTAGTAGAAATCTTAGAAGCACAGAATTACATAGTCTGTATGCAGCTGACAAATGGCATGAAACATTATTAGATTATATTTGTGTATATTTTGAGCTGCATTTTGTTTTTCTAGACTGGAAGAAACTATTGCCAAGAAGGAGGCAGATCATCAGGATGCTGTGGCAACCATGAAAATGAAGCACCAGACAGAGATCCAGAAGAACAAGGAACTGTTAGCAGCATCCGAGGCTGCCAACACTGATCTGCAGAAAGAGGTAAGGGGAGATCAAATTTAAATGGCAGGTCAAATTTAAATGGCAGGTCAAATTTGGAAAGATACGTAAAATAAAAAAGCATGCGAGTGCTTACGTATTTAAGTAAAATGGAAATTGAATGTCCTGTACATACATATGTAAGTGTTCAGCTTGGTCTGCCCCGCCCCTCTCTTTCTCTAGCTACCTTTATCTCCCCCAATACGTACAACTAAAATACCAACAGAACTCAGTGCCTTCTATATTGTATTAAGATGAATTAGATACAGTATATACATACATAGATATACATACATCATGGGCATATGAATTGCTATGTTTTATTTTTGTATTAGAACGATGAACTCCAAGCCAAACTCTCTCGATTCCGCAATCGTTCAGTCATGGAAGTGGACAAGGGCATCCAGGAGAAGACAGAGAAGTTTGAACGGGAGAAGCAGCAGCTATTGGAACAGAACAAGCAATTGAGGTAAGAACTGGAGCAGGTGAAGAGTGACAGAGACATGATGGAGAGTCTACACAAGGAACAGGACTCTGAACTGGCAGAGTTGAGGCAGAACAAGGAACTCTTGTCTCAGTGGGAGAAACAGATCGCTGACATCATACAGTGGGTCACCGAAGAGAAGGATGCAAGGTGGGTGTGGTTTGAATACTACTGTAGGTTATTTGTAGGTATTGATTAAGGAGGATGTGGTTGCTATTGGTTTATAATTTTTGCAGAGCTTATTTGAAATCGGTGGCTAAGAAGTTAGCAGAAGATGTGGACAACTTGAAATCAAGTGCCAATTCATTGGGGAAAGTAAGTCTCAATGATAACTATCTTTGGCCACACCTTACCAATTTCAGTTGAGTGGTTTATGCAATTGAGATACTTTTCCTATTATGTGTGTCTTGTTTGTTCATTTACCTATTATTTTTAATGTACACTTCACACCTACAGCAACAGAAGCAGGAGTGGCAGGAACGCCGCACTCTGAAGAGGGACAAAGGAGAACTCCTGGACCTCCAACTGCAACTCAAAAACGAGATTGCCGCAAAGGCGCGCGTGCAGGAGCAGCTGTCACACATCACCTCGCAGCTGGCTGATATGGAGTCGTACGTAGGATAGGGGTGGGGTTTGTTAGGTGTGGAATGAAGTTGGGTGGGGTAGTAGGGGGTGGGGTTTGTTAGGTGTGGAATGAAGTTGGGTGGGGTAGTAGGGGGTGGGGTTTGTTAGGTGTGGAATGTAGTTGGGTGGGGTAGTAGGGGTGGGGTTTGTTAGGTGTGGAATGAAGTTGGGTGGGGTAGTAGGGGTGGGGTTTGTTAGGCGTAGGATTAATGGCAGCTTAGCAGCAGGCTAGGCGGGGTTAATACCAGGCAGAGTACCCTTAGTAAGGGGTCGGGTGAGGCACATGGCCGCGCATGGCAGCATGGGCCACGTGCGGTAGGTGAGTCATAAATAGAGTGTACACGTACGTGTAAGTGCATCCATCGCTGCCACGAGAGGTAGGGAAGCGTGAAAAATCTGAACTTCCCACCCACCCACACCCCCCCCTGCGGGTACGGGCTGGGAGGTTTATGTTTTATTTATTTTATTTTAACCTCCGGTGAACAGCTAGTCTATTTACCGTGAAAACGTGGGTGCCGGAATTAAAGGGGCTTGCCCCACCCCATTAATTATGCCCCAGCCGGCCCAAGCCGATTTGGGGGCGGGGTTTCCGGCCCTACCTGTGCCAAACAACTCGGCTACTGAAGCCGCGGTCCAGGATTGAGCAGGAGCAGGGTCGTGAGGAAGAGGTAAGTTGAGTTCTAGAGTGGTGGGCAATCATAGGGTAATCCGGGACTTGCTGCCAGGGGTTAGTGGCAGCAAGGAAAGTAATGGTGGGTTCTGTTAGGGTACGAGCCGTAGGATTAAATAGAATCTGTCTGTAATGTACTAACCATTTGTGTGTGTGTGTGTGTGTGTGTGTGTGTACAAACCGTCTAATTGGATTGCTCAATTTGTGGTGATTGTATTCACTACCCACCTTTTAGTAACTGAATTGAACTGTCCAATCAAAATTAGCGTTTTCTATAGCCTAGATCCAAGGTAGGAATCTATTGCAGTACTAATGTTCAGTCGGTATTGGATTTAAACTATCCTCCTTTGGCCCTCGGCTGTGTAAATCTTGTACCGACCACCGAGCTCTACGTCATGGTGTAACCTGTACTTAAATGTCTATTTCCCTGTCATTGTTAAATACATCTTTCTGTTGTGCAAATATCCTTAGTTGTTAGTACAGTCTCATTTCATTATCTTTTACTGGTCATTAAAGATACTTACATATGCCATTAGAGTTAGTTGTTAATGTTTGTTGTGCTTGCAGGTAGCTCCAGGTTCACTTATGGGTGTCTGGGCAGAAATGTGTATTTGTGTGTATCCATCAAAACCAGAGTTATCATATTTGAAGTAGGAAATGCCCTCAAGAACAAGTGTGAAAAGAAGAAGGTAAATTAGGCGTTAAATATTACCTCACCAGTATTGTACTGTGACATTGTGTGGTGTGTATTACAGGAAGTGACTGTTCCATTCCATGCACAAAGTCTACAGATCTTCAATGAGAAGTTGTGTGTGGGCTATCAGTCTGGCTTCTCTCTGTTCCACATGTACATTGACGAGAAACCTCAATGTAAGTCAAACTGGCTATCATATTCATACAATATCCCATAGGGCTAAATAATATGTACATATGTGCCCAGTCTTGTGTGTGGATACAGTGAAATTATGTATAGTGTTCAAAAAGACATTTTTTTTGTACACACAATAACTTATTTATGCTGTTATGGTCTCTAAGACTAGAATAGCACTAGTTGTGATGATGATGATGATTATTATTATGTTAATATTGGCTTGTATGTGTGTTTGTGTGCAGTGTTGGTGCATACTGAAGATCTGACTCTAGGCTTCATCAGGCTCAACAGTCTGCCAGCAGCTCATGCTGTGGAGATCAAGAATGGCCAGGAGTACATCCTGTGCTTCAACAGTGAGTCAACATATGATAGGCGGATGTCTTCTTGCTCAGATATCATGGAAATACATGAACTTAATCTTACGCTTTCCGTTGTTCTTTCTTTAGTTGTGGGTGTGTATGTCAATGGTCAAGGCTGTCGCTCTAGGAAGCAAGAGATACTCTGGCATTCTCCTCCTGCTTCTTTTGGTAATATACATACATACGTACATGCGTGCTTACGTGCAACATACATACATACATATACATACACACATACATACACATATACATACATACAGTTTGAGCATGTGTTTGTGTGTGCTGCAGTGTACAAGGAGCCCTATCTACTGGTGTATTGTGAGAGTGCTCTGGAGGTATACGATGTCAACACTACCAAGTGGATACAGACAATTCCCTTCAGAAAAGTGAGATATTATTTCTAGGAGACACAACTAGGAAGAATTTCTTTCAATACTTGGTTTGCTTGCTCTAATTCTTGTATGTGTAGTTGCATGCTCTGTCTACTGATGGCTCCCTCACCATGTGTTGTGCCAATGACCCCATAACCCTACTCTACCTCAAGAAACAGATGGATGAAAGTGGGTATGTTTGTGTATGTACATGAACGTGTGTGTGTGTGTGTATGTGTGTACATTGATGTGTGCATATATTTACTATCAAAACTTTACAATGGTAATGGTAACGTTATTCTATTAGATGCCCTTCATATTCCTGGTCTGGCCCGAGGTCGACTGCAGTCTCAGATCAGGGCAAGCACAAAGAAGCCTTTATCGTAAGAGAATGAATAGGGAATGATTAGGGTCAAGTTTACTATGTTGGATTATCTGTTGTGCAGTGCACGTGCTAGTAACAAGAAAGGCCCAACCAGACCTGCCCCTAATCCAGGGACTGCTGGAAAGTAAGAGAATAAAATACACAGTATAGATCTGGCTATGTAAAATTGACTTGTTCATATATTTTCTCAGATTGGACATTTCTGGTCCACTTAATTTCACACATGTGCAGCATCTCGGACCTTATCAGAGTCTCAATGTGGAAGAGATGCCAGTAAGTACATGTGTACATCCAGTGTGGAGTGTAAATGGTCTTTATATATGTGAATAAATGATAATTATATTATACCTTTTCTTCCTCTATAGGCTGCTGGCACAGTAGAAGCTGCTCCTCCTCATGGTAAGTATGAATGTATACTGCAATTTATCCAATAATCTCACTGTCTTTATTCTTTCTATGTGTATATGTCTCTGGTGTGCGTGTGTGTGTATGTGTGTGTGTATGTATATGCTTGTTTGTGTGCATCTGTGTGTGTGTGTGTGTGTTTGTTTGAGTAGCAAGTAGCAGCCACTATGCTCCCTCTACCTCTACCTACTCCCTCAGTGCTCTAGACCACCACGGCAGACCAGTCCCAGTCCCATCAACAGTCAATAGAGTTAGTTTAGGCTTGTGTAGAAAGGGCGGGGCTGGTTGTAGAAGTCAGGTAGTCAGAAAATAATTTAGTATTTTTTTCCTAGTTTTATTTTACTGCTGATGTGCATGATTAGTTATTGGTTACGGTTATGAGTTAATTCATTGATTAGGTTATGTTAAGGACATAAATGGCTTCCATTGGGTAGTGGAGGTACCCACTAAAGCCACTATTTACTTATCACATCACCATAGCTGTTTTATGACTTCTGTATGTATGTATGTGTAATGTATGTATGTATGTATGTATGTATATTCAAACTAGTCATTTTGTATCATTTCTTCTGACTATATATACTTCTGAATGTGTACTATGGTGTGTAAATGTTACTACTGTGTGAAGAATGGCTATGGCATAGAAGCAGTAACTACTTTATTTGATTTTCTTGTGATTTTATTTGTGCTGTAGTCTGAATCAGTGGACCCTCTATTAATAGCAGAATCACCTCTTCAAGGTAATGTGACATCTGTGTGGGTGTGACTGATATTACCATACTATTATCTTTTCCAGAAACTGGATCGCTAATGGATGATTTCAGCAACTTTGCTAGCCATATAAATTTCAAAGACTCTTAGCCAAGCTGAGAGGTACTGAATAAACTATTAATTTATTGCAGCAGTAGATCTACCTAGTTTTATTCTCATTGTTCCATTCTCATTTTTTTATTTCTCTGACTTTGTCTCCATCACATTTAAATAGAATTGATTACAGAGTCTACTCTTGTTCAGCATTCATTGCCATAGCAACCTTGTAGTCACACCTTACCAATGTACATGTATTTTTGTAGCAAAGAAATGATTAGGGCTTTAATTTATGTTTTGTTATTTACTGTTGTGTGTCTTGATGTATTCTATGATAATATATTTCATTCAATGGTGTGATAATGAAAATAGTTTAATTATGAAAAATTTTGAAATTACGTAAACTTGGTCTTAGTTTCATGGGCTTTGATGTAAATTTGGTCAATTTTCAATGGAGTTAAGGTACACATCTTGTGTAGTCTCTCTTCATTTATAGACACACCCTCTAACTGAAGCTAATTTGGTGAATACTGAGTAAATAAATACATGTAGTAATAGCTAGCTAGCTGTCCAGAATGCATTGATATATTGTACTTGACATCAAGTCATAGTCCCACTACTAACAGCAATACTACACAGACAGCCCAAACATCTGTCACTAAGCATGCTGGACATCAACAAAGAACATAGTCACTATTATTAATAATTCCTGTATAAGTGTAGAATTCACAGGTTACAATTAATAAACTGGATCAAACTGATGAACATACAATTCATATAGCTTGGCAACACTGGGCGTGGTACAGGATATGTGACATGTGATACGTACAGGAAACAGGATGTGAATAATCACCATCAAACAATATGTAAAATTCTTGGAAGCACAATTGCCTTGTAGGGTATTTCTTAAGCTAGCGATAGCTGCCATCTGCCCACCGCCGGTAGGAGATCAGGAATAGATTTTATTAAGTATTATTGTCGACTGAAGGTGATACACAAATGGAATCGATAAAGGCGGCATGCACCAATGACACACAAACAATTGATCAATGAATGAGCCAGCTAACATAATGATTATGTGTTCAATAGATTATGAGTTCAAAAGTTCAAATATGCCACATCAATGTATTAAAATTTAGTTAGTAAAAACAGGATTTTTAAACACACAATTTACAGTTTGATGTCGCCAAACATTCGAGATCACAGACAAATCAGTGATGACCTTAGCACATACCTGAAGTGTTCCTGCCATCAATCCAGTTAATTTCATTCTCACATGGTTCTCTATTTGTTCTCACTGGGTTTGGCAACATCAAACTGTAAATTGTCTTTGTCTTCACTTGTCTTAAACCTGCCTACCCACACTGCATCTCTCAAACTCTTCCACATGACCCACCTCTAGTCATGTGATAAAGGTAAGGGAATAAGTATGTAAATGAAACTGCAACTAACCCCACCTCCAATTAGTGCACATAGCTATCTTAAAAATGGTACACAATATTTCTTTTATTCTCAAAAATGCCAAGACAAAACTGAACACTACAGCAACTGACTAAATATTATGTGTTGCTTTCCCAATTTTATATTCCTAAAAGAGATAGTGTATAGTTTACTTTAATATATCAAAGCAACAAGGCTAGTTTTTTTATGCAAAACCAAGGAAGTACAAAATATAACATAGCTAACACTGTTGTGTAAATCCACTAGTAATAATGGATTGCCCTCTGTAGCTAGCTATGCACAGAAATAGCTCATAGTAGAGCAGATATGTGCATGTTTTTAGGGGTATTGTGACTTTTGTGATAGAAGCATGAAATTTTGCATGCTGATAGCCAACAACCTGAAGATGATTTTAGGCTATAGGGGCATCTCTGATTTGACCTTTTTTGACCTTTAGGTGCTAATTAGTATGCCGTAATTACTACGGTTGTAGTAATTTTTGAATTATTAAACTAAATAGTGCCATGATAGGTATCATATGAAAGCTCATATTAAGAGGAATAATATAAAATTTGAATCAAAGTTATATCGATTTTCAATCAAAAGTTATGGTCGTTTAAGCAACTGTAAGTGATATACACATAGTATTCTGCACAGTAAAACTTGTCATAAGCCAACTTGCTTTACGCAAAATGTGAAATCACTGACCGGAGTTATAGAAGATATGGGCAATCCTTTCACTGAGGACAGTAATGATCTTCATGTAGCAGAGAGGCAAACACATTACGGCAAATGAAGCAACAGTAACTAAACACTTGGACAGCAGCTGCAATTAACACCTGTACTTGCTTTTAAATAAGGCTTACAATGAGTCAGTAGTAGAGGATGAAATCGAAGATAGAACATTTGAAAAGTGGTGTGGTGAAAAAGCTCAAAAATGCCCCCAGTTCCAGTTCTGGTCCATCATATTATTACAGTTGGAAATCTATGTACTGATCTTCGTAAGATCAATACGTGAGAGAAATTTTGAACTCTATGTTCAAGCTCTTGCGAAGATCATCCGTGGTATTTTGCCTTGGACCACACTCACTATGCCAGGTGGACTCCAGTTCGCTTGCACGACATGATTTCACTGAAACAGAGCCATCCTAGCATCTATGCAGAATTTGCCAAGCGGAATTTTATAGTCAAGAAGTCGAAACGCTCATTTTCAGCCATTTCTATAGATCAAGCTCACGAGCAAAATAATGCCATTGTGAAAGGTGATGGTGGAGCTATTGGGCTCACAGAAAACTCTACAGCTCTGCATCGATGGATGGTCTCAGGCCCTGAAATGGCACGTTTGATTGGAGAATTTCAGACATCTGATGAAAAGAAGAAATAAAGCACAGAAACCTGTCACCATGAACAACAGCAGCACATACAGTCTGCATTTGCACGAGACATGCAATCACTAACTGAAGTGATTGAAGAATTGGGAAATCCATTCCTTGAGGATAGTGAGGATCTTCTGGTTCTGGACAGCCAAAGCATTGTAGACATAGCTCTGAGTGATACATTTAAAGACATTGAACAGCTTGGCCTAGACCTGTATGAAACCTATGTGGAAGAAAGATTAGTGAAGCAGACGAAGGCAATTGCTGACCCTATTAAACGAAACAATCTTCACCTCTTTAGCCGACCTCCAGTTCATAAGAAGTTCAGCAAGCAACTGCAACTTTTATCCCTGAAGAATAATTGTTCTCTTTTTTCTAGGTTATTTATAGCCTCTCAAACACGGAATGGAGATTTGGACGACTTCTTCAGTCACGAAAATCAGGCATGTCCACTGGTATTGGCAAAGAATGGTAGCATACGAGATGGGGACAAAGCAGAGTTGCTGCACTGCCTAGAAGAGCTTATTTCATTAGAAAAATCCATACTTAATCCTTCAGTGGAAGTTCTTATTCTTGATGGTGCTGCTATCGTTGATATGCTTAAACCAGTGAATTCAAAAACATTTCAGGACTATGCAAACAATGTGTTTTTGCCATACATTCAGTCTCAACTTTGAGACTGGATGTTGTATAGGATGTCTACAAGCCAGAAAGTTTGAAAGAAGATACTCGCAGCAAGAGAGGGAAAGGTATCAGAAGACGAGTGGAAGCATCAAGCATAGTTCCCCAGAATTGGCGAGCATTTCTGCGAATCAATGAAAACAAAACAGAGTTGTTTTCATTTCTGTCATCACAAGTTACAAGAATTGATAGTGGCAAAGCTATCATTGCCACATGCCTAACTGAAGTTCTCTGCAACAATCATCGGGATGTTTCAGGTTTGGCACCATGTACACACGAAGAAGCCGACACACGTATACTACTCCATCTGGAAGATGCTGTGAAACAGCAATACAACAAAGCGTTGATCCGAACTGTGGACACAGATGTTGTACTAGCATTTTCATCAGCTCAGCGGTTGGGAATATCTGAAACTCTGGATTGCATTCGGAACAGGGAAACACTTCAGGTTCCTTCCAATACATGAGCTAGCTGATACTCTAGGTCCTCAAAAGTGTATTGCCTTGCCTTTCTTTCATTCACTGACAGGATGTGACACAGTGTCTTTCTTTGGAGGAAAAAGCAAAAAGACTGCATGGAATACTTGGAAGTCATATGATTCAGTCACTCCTGCATTTTGTGCATTAGCTAGTACTCCAAGTGTACAGTGCATAGAGCAATGGCTACCTCTTCTGGAGCGATTTGTAGTCTTACTCTACGACTGCACGAGCAGTCTTGAGCATGTGAATGATTCCAGAAAAGAACTATTCACAAAGAAGGGTAGAGCAATTGGCCGACTACCATCTACCCAAGCTGCTCTTATTCAGCACATCAAAAGGGCAGCGTATCAGGCTGGTCACTGCTGGGCCCAAGTGATAATTGCTGCCCCAGAAATGCCATCTCCAGTAGACTGGGAGTGGAAAAAGAAAAACCAAGGATGTGGATGGGAAGCACTCTGGACTACTCTACCAGAAGCCACAGAAGCATGTAGGGCGCTAATTCGTTGTGGATGCAAGAAAGAATGCAAGGGATGCTGCAAATGCCAAAAAGCAGCACTTCAATGCACCTCACTTTGTAACTGTGGAGGACAATGCAGTGACTAACTTTTTCATTTTCAATATTATCACGAACAAAACCATTATTCTTGATAGTATGCTCCCTCTACAACACATATCAATATGAATTTAGGAAGAAACTGGTTAACTACTACCATGTATTCAGCCTTCCTAAACAATTAATGCACAATAGCTGCAGGGCTATTTATATTATACCACATTGTAGTAAATGGTATTACTTCAAAAGGTCATACCTTCTGATTAAAAACAGACATGTCTTTGATTCAAAGTTTATTTTACTCCTCTTAATGTAAGCTTTCGTTTGATACTAAACTTGATATGGTTAAATTAAATGATTCAAAAATTACTGTAGACGTATAAAATTTGGCGCATTAATTAGCGCCCAAAGGTCAGAAAAGGTCAAATCATGGATGTCCCTATAGCTTAAAATCATCTGTAGGGTTTTCCCTATTAGCATGCAAAATTTCATGCTTCTATCACAAAAGGCACGATTTTTTCACATATCTGCTGTACTATCAGTCAAACTTAACTAAAACTATCTTCAAAGAAAACATAGCAAGGAGAATAAACCAGAGAGAGTGAAATGATGCAAGGTTCTAAAGTTGTAAAGTAATGTGAGGTTTTGAACAAACACTTAAAGTTAATTTGTAACAATATGGACTGCAAAATGCATAACTATTCATAAAAATTAATGACGAAAATGAACCATGATAATGGAAACTGGTAGATACACCTCCTGTGATAAGTATTAAAAATTCTTATGTTAACAACAAAAAACAAACAAACAAAACAACAACAAAAAACAAACAAAGAAAACAAAAACAACAACACATGAACACATTTTGAGTTACTTGAAAGTTGTTTGTAGAAACCAGGCGTCAACTCCTCACACGATGTGTCTTGTGGCTATCTGGATGGCTAAATATCACAATATTAAATAGAAGTTTGTAAGTGTTAAGTCATTAGACCCTTCACATTTTCTTTTTTTTCTTTTTTTTGTGCCCCATTAAATATTAGTTATTATTATTTAATCATTTTGGCATGTTTTTTATTTAATTGGGTGAGCGAAACCAGACCCTCACTAGCAGATGTCAATAGAAATTTTGGTATATATGGCCAAAGTTCAGAGAGGTCAACGCCTACCCATCCCCTAAGGCTACTTTATAATGTTAGCATTAGAGCGGATGTAAGAAGTTTAATAAAAAAAATCCAGAGAAAACACTGATAGTGTCAGATATATATAAACAAATATCCCCGATTTTCATTTGAGTTACCCCTGATATTGTCTTGCTCGCTTCGCTCGCTCGCCCATAACATTAATACTGATTTCAATATTACTATATTGGAAGCAATATTGTTTTACTTACATTAAGTAGTCTTTGATGTAAGAGAAACTACTAAATCTCTAAATTCACAAATTTCCAGAACTTGACAAAAATCTTCAAATGCTCCTGTTTTTGAAGAAATATTCTGTTCAACATCCATCAGTAACTTTCTTGTCTTGTCTCCTTTTGATATGTTCAAATCCATTATTTCACGGTAGGTTTGAAGTGATATGAGCGTCTTGCTAAGACAGTAGTCTGCGATTAAGGTGACGCTGGATTGCAATCGTTCAACTAATATTGGATAGAACTTGAAAAATACAGTAGAACAATCTAAAAATAGTAAACAATCATCATTCAGTATATGTTAGCTAAAAATAACATACCAGACTGATGTGATTGAAGAGTAGGTTTCTTGGCTAATGCTTCCGAAAACAATTCTTGCACAGAGCAATTTCCAATCACCTAAAACAAAATAGCAGCAAATGAATATTGCATTCAAGACTTCCTAGGGTTTAGTGTAGTTAATTGTACTGTCTCTAGAAGTCTTATACACAGACTGACTGCATACACAACACCCACACAAGCAAACACACACAATCAAATGACCAAATTATACATCTTTTGAAAAATTATGTCCTAAATGGTAATAATTCCAATCATTTGCTAACCTGGAGGTTCCTTGATCCAAATACACTGAACTTGGCCAGTTGGTATCTTAACTCTCGGTATGTCTTGCTTTTCCAAGTAAGTATTACTCCATCCGCACTCTCACCATCACGATCAGAGAGTGCAATGAACATTTTCTTACTCTTCACACATTCAGATATTGTCTCCATATCATTTTTAGATATTAGATTATTCTGATTTGCATCATCAAACATATCTTTAAAGCAGCAACTCATAAAAGGTTCGAACTGTAGCAGTTCTGATAATCTCAAATGATGAAACGGAGGATTGTCGTTCTTTACTGCCTCAGATCTCTGACATACAGCTTTGGCTATATTATTGATACTATATAAAGCCATTTCTTGACTAGGCTTAGGAGGATATTGAAGTTGATCTGGATGACAGAAATACTCTAGCAAATTCAAAGATGGACATATTTCCTCAACACATTTCAAAGTAGTTCTTATCACAGAAGAACGCACCAATAGAAACTCCTTGAGATTATTATCTTGAATGTTAGTATTCAATGAACGAAACATCAACACAACTGCCTGGCTTTGTTCAGCTACTTCTAAAAGACATTCTGTTCCGACTTCAGCCCAAAAGATTCCATTCTTCCAAACACAACAAGAACGACAAATACTAGGACATTCATAACCACAATTCCAACTTTTCACGGGAGTAACAACCTTTTGAAATGCCGCTCTAAGTTGCAATATTTGAATAAGACGAGGTGTGAAAAATGATGTCGCACCTTCAACCCGCAGTATCCAACCACACTGCACTACTGGTCCTGCCAGAGAATTCCACACATCCTGTGGTTTCTCTATACTCACTAGTCCTGGGAAATAATAGAATTCATCAGAACTAAATTGAAGCTCAGCAGAGAGAAGCTCAAGAATTGAACTGTCAGTAATTTTCTGACAATACTCTAAATGTAGTAAAAATCCCATCAACATGTCAATATCATAGTGTGGGAATCGTTTTGCTATAGCAGAAGAAGCTACTACTCCAGTGCTAGTTTTAACTATTCCTTGATGATGTTGAAAAGCAGGTGGAGCAAATAGAGAGCCATTAATTTCGTGTAAAAGAATTTCTTTGTTGATGACTAGCCAGCTATGTGTGGTGTTTTTGTGATTTTGTAGAAATATAATATGACCTTTATGATGCAATTTTTTTGACAATTTCACAAAACTATCACTGTTATCAGGAAGAAGATAGGCTGGATTCTCTTCTTCAAATGTGGGTTCACTTTCAAAATCAAATTCTTCACCTGAGCTCAAAGAACTGTCACTATCAGAAAATGGAAATGTGTTAGGATCCATTCCTGATAAAATCCATCGTTCTTTTATATTATTGATATCACTTATCTGTACTGCAGGTTGGAGGTTAAAACTGTGAAGCAAAAAAGTATAAAAACAGTGCAGCAGAAAGTTTATTGGAGCTGAATTGCGTAGAACTGAAGCACATGCATTGATGTCTTCTCGAAGTTCTTTCAATTCATTGGAGTATGACATTCGACAGTCTAAAAAGTAACAGTGAGCTAAATGAAACCCACTATTTCTAAAAATATGTTTCAGAGCATCTTTGCTGCAAATCGTTTTCATTTGAGCTATTAGATGCTGAATCTGATCAGCAAAACTAAAAATAATTATGACTTGTGGCTGACTGTCTCCTGATTTTGATTTTACTTGACATTTGAAAAAATGGATCCAGTATAAAATATCTTGTAGAATGAGACTCTGATCCTTTCTGCAGTCGACTAGTAACAGAATGAGTGGAGTTGATGAAGCCATGACCGTGTGTAGTACTGCCTCATGGCTGGCATAGTATTCACTCTGACCTGCCAAGTCATAGAAGGACACACAACCTAACTCTTCACTGTCATGAGAAGAAGGAATGATTCCGGCAGTATGGGGTTCTGCCTGTACCATAGTTTGACTGCCATCACTACATAGAGCCTTGATGAGCGTAGACTTTCCTGATGAAGGTTTCCCAGCAACTATTATGTTGAGAGGAGTGGGTGGAGGATTCTCTGAATGATACGTTTTGAAGAACTCCTTGTATGTGTCATACAGGGGACTAGTGTCTGCTCCGTGTTCAATCAGTAATTTGATGATTTCATGATTGTCCAAGGAAGTCAACATCAGTGGAGTGCAATTATTGCAATCTTTCTGATTGGGGTTCAACTCAGGATGCGTTAAAATATATTCCACTAGTTTCAAATTTCCATTCTTGCAGGCCAAGTGAAGAATTGATCTTTCTTTTGTGTCTTGAACATTTACCAGGCTTTTCAAATTCTCAATTAAAAATTTTACAGCTTCCCAATCATTGTCAGAGCTGTCTGCATATTGACAAGCTTCATGAAGAGCTGTTCTACCATATTTATTCACAGCATTGACATCACATCCTTCACTTATTATTTTAATACAGGGCAAATTACAATGAGCTGATGCGATGTGAAGTGGTAAATTATGAAATATATTTTTTTCTTTACTCAATTTGTAAAAGATTTCTGGAAACTGTGCTTTCAAATCTTCTATTAATTTCAACAAGTCATTTTCTGAAGCAATATGGATAACATTGTTTCGTAACATGTGATGTCTTGCTAGTTCTTTATAATCCAGATTACGCAACCATTCAGTTGAAACTAATTCTTCTCCTTTGCAAGGTGAACTTCCAGGAATATAGAAAGAGGATCCCATAGCACATGCTATCAAGTCCTGTCTGTTAGGATGATGTTTGTAGAGCAAGTCTAGAGGAGTACTGCCATCGATATCTTTGTGAGTTATATCACATTCTCTCAATAAGTGAATGGCTTCTATGGATAAACCAGATTTACATGCAACATGAAGAGGATATTGCTGCTTAGAATTCAAAGTGTTTAACTTCATATACCCTATGAGATATGGGACTGCATTACTACTTCTACTAGCTGCTGCTACATGCAATAATGTGTCTCCTGGTGTGACTTCTGTAACTTCACAAGATGGCACACGAATTTTCTCACATAAAATACTAATGTAGCTCTTGTCTTCACAATACAAATCACATTGTCTATCAAGTACCAGCCAACGACATACGGAGTAATTGTTATTTAGGAAAGCCTCACGTAATGGAGTATGTCCAGATACATTTTTTGTATTTATTTCACACTGACAAAAACATTTCACTATGGTAGCATCATCGCTATAGTGACAAATTAAATGAAGAAGTAAATTATCATCCTGGTCTTTTGTATGGCACAAGTTTTTCCAAATTTCAGGTTCAAATAACTTATGCGTAGAAAAAAAAGATAAAAACTTCTTACTAACAGCCTTTATGACATTATGCCAGAAACAAGCATCGTGTTTAACAATGTTATTTACAAGATCTACTGTATCATCTACTTTATCATAATTCTCCATCAAAGATTCAATCGGAAGTTGTCGTTTGTCATTCTTGTATTGGGCATTGTACCCAACATGAGCTATTATATGAGTATAATTTCTTTGTCTGTAGTCATGAAGAACATCTGTACACTTCTTCAAATATTCATTGTAAAGCTGTCCACTGATAATCATACCACCTGGTGTTCCACTGTTTACATGTTCTAAACTCAGCTTTCTGCTTAAATCAATAAATGCCATAGATTTTCGACATAATATAAAAGGAAATTTAGGAAGACTAAGTACAATACTCATACAAGAATAATTTTGAAATCTCAATGCAACTTGAAAGGGAGTTAATTTTTCTTTGTTTTCTGTAAGTATAGATGGAAGATTAGCACTAACTAAAACTTTCCCTGTGTATTTCTTATAATATATACCATCGTCAATGTAGAGCTTTGGTAAAGTTTTATACCTTACAACATACTCACTACTATCAGCTACTATCTGACCAGATATATACTCACAGATATCTTCATGACCCAGACGACATGCTATATGAAGGGGTGTGTCTCCAACTTTGTTGGTACAATCAATATAGTTACAACAACACACTTTCATTACCATACCTAGGTCACCCAGTAGACAAGCTACGTGTAAAGGACTGTTGTGGTTACTAGTTAGTTCTTCAACTAGCTGGTGGGAAGTAATGGATCCAATAGACATGTTGGGTTGATGTTGAATATAATCAAATACTTCTTCAGCTTTAGTAAAACTACCAATAATATTCACACCAGAGCATTTTAATGATAACACTAAGATTCGTACATTGTCCTGAAGCACATTGTACTGTGTTGGAACAGCTTCCTGTTGTGATTTCACTTCTAGTGAATCTCCACACATAGCCCATTCAAGTTCTATTGGAACAGCTTCCTGTTGTGATTTCACTTCTAGTGATCTTCTGTACTTACCCCATTCAAGTTTTTTTTTTAAGTAGTCCATAACGATCAGCTACCATAGAACGTTGGATTCACTCGCTTACGTTTTAAACAAAGTGTTTCATCTCTTCACGGCGATCAGCAACAATAGAACGGTGTTTTCCTTTTTGAAACGAAGTGTTTTTTTCTCTTGCGTACCATTTCCGGTTAATGGGTGTGTCGAATCTATGTGTGAGTGTGTGTGTGTGCGTGTATGTGTGTGTGTGTTTGTGTGTGTGTTTGTGTGTGTGTGTGTTTGTGTGTGTTTGTGTGTGTGTGTGTTTGTGTGTGTGTGTTGTCTTGCTCGAGTTTCGATGGCGGAATATCGTGAATCCCGACTTCAGCGGCACCTTTCTGCACCCGCTTCGCGCGTTATTTCCAAGGAAAAGACATTATGTGCAGAACGGCTGACCCTCACCTTTGACCTCACGCGATGTCTTTGCGCGCGCTCTTGTTGCTAGCTTTCACCTTCGACCTTTGTGGAAAGTTGTCCTTGGTGACCCTGCAAGATTGATTTACGAGGTGGTTCGTTAGGTTGGTTGCTCGTTGTTGGCTAGGCTGCATTCGTGCTACCTGTGAGTGATGATAAAGGAGAAGAGGACTGCAACAGCAGGAATTCACTTATGCTATGTGATAACAAGTAAGTGTACTAAATACTGTGATGTGTAGTGTTTAACAGATAGCTAATGAATTGTATTTAGGAGTTTTGCAAATTATTTGACATGACAAAAAACAGAATTTTCTTTAAACACCTCTCCCTGCCAAACTTGTAAAGCATGTAACTGTCTGAATTAATCATTTCTGCTGCCAATTCATTGCTGAAAGTGTGGGTTGTCGAATACAATTTTATATTATTATAGTATGAGTAATAGCACGGGTAAAAGTGCTATTAGGGATCAACGGCACTCGTAAAGCAATTGAAATAGCACTCGCCGAGTACTATTTCAATTGCTTTACGAGTGCTGTTGATCCCAAAAGTACAGGTTACCCGTGCTATCACTCGCTAATAGTAGGCCATCTTTTTTTTAAATCATTTGCACTTGTAGCTACACTGTACCAGTCACTCACTATCTTTGTATTTCAGGATTAGATTCCTCTGAAATTTCGGTTTCAACCTATGGCTCTTCTTAAAATGTTGAAAATTTTCCGTCTAATATGGGTAGAGCTTCTGTGGTACAGAATGACATTGTCTCCAACTAGAATCTCTCCAACTGTACATTTCCAAGGTTAATACTGTATGCGTGCACACTTATCCGTATTATTTCACTTAGCTACTGTGGTATTTCAACAGTGGTATACATGATGACAGTGGCTAAGGTGTAAGGCTAAGTAGGAAAAATAAATAGTACAAAAAAAAAAGAGAGGGGGGAAATTTTTATTCTAAGTCTTGACACAGAATTACATTTTATAAGGTGTATTGCATGATTAACTTTAATGTCGATTGCCCCCCCAATCACATTGTCTAACTTAGCTCCCCCTTGGGTGACAAGCCGGAAGAGCCCTAATGATGATAGGGATAATAGGGTGTTGAGCTTGTCTACAATCAGTATGGGTCATGAGATCCTCAGAAGTGTGTCTAAGAGTTGGCCAGAGATATATTTATCGTATTGACAGTGGTTAGTGTGCAGCAGTTCAATATGATGGGATTTCTTAGATAATATTTGTTTGACTAGGTATAAACATACTTGATTATTAAAGTTCAATGTGTTTTTTTTTTTAATAGCAGCCTAAAAATGTTTGATTAATAAAAACATTTAGGTATGACTAGTGGTTTGAACTTTAATAATCAAGTATGAATGATGGGATGGAAGTCAACGGCTTCTATATCGATATCTGAACACAGCTGATGTCTTTTATAGTAGGCCTTCACTATGTATATAGAAATTTGTAAGTAAGTAGCTGCAGCCAACAACTCCACATTAGTTCTCAAGATGTCTGGTTGAAGTATTTATTTGAAGTGAGAATTCATTTCAGGTGGATTTATTGAAGTTAAATGGGGAACAAAAACAATTGCGGCCGCATTAATGCGGCCACAGAAGTTAATCACTTTAAAGAATCATAAAAAATACAATATTAAAGCTATATGTGACATACGGTAATCAACAGACGTCTAAAAGACTGCTCATTCTGACAATGGCTAAAACTTTCTTTTGCTATGTAACCTTTACCAATTTTTTGTACCATTCGATCAGGAGTTTACGGTTCTTGTTTTACAACCTTTGAGGGTATTAAAATCTTCTGGCGAATTTAGCCATGTTAGAGAAGAAGAAAGTAAGGACCAATAGTTAGCTACCTGTGCAGCCGTTTTCCTTAGGGTTAGAACTGTAGAAAGTAATGATGGAGCCTCAGGGAAGCCAGTATAATCAAGCAGTACTAAGTCCAGTAGCAATCGATGTCTACCTAATACAGGTATTGGTAGGAAGGGGTGATGAATCTGTAATGATAGAAAGAGTGCTAGGAGTGTGAGAGCAGCAAGCAAGAGAAGGTTTGATTCAGTTTATTTGAATGTTAGAAGTGAATGTCATACTATTCTGTGTTGAAACCACTTTATTTACCTGTATAAAGTTGGGTTTTTTTTCTATAGCCTTACTTTATAATTAAAATATGATGGGAAGAGAAATGTATTTTAGTTTATCACTTTTAAAAAGTCACTGATGAAGGCTACATGGAGCCGAAACATTTGAACTATTATTACAGATACTACAGAAATTAAAAATAAATATATTTTAGTATGAAGCTGTATATTTTTATGTAGTAATAATGAATCTTTATGTAATACTTATAATTAAGTTATTTTACCATCACTTCATCCTTGGTCGTAACTTGTGATACCTAAATTTTTAATCAGTGAATGAGTATTGATCAAAACTGAATCCTCTCATTCATTAGTAGTGTATGCCTGTGTGTGCAACTAGTTTCCTGTGTAGGAATTTTTCTTCTATAATATATAGAGCTGACGTTTTTTCCCTGTCACTAACCTATAAAATTAATGTTGTTGTGGTTTTTTACCACACTGTCTTGACCGTTCTATTTCTGCTTTATACCGTACAGTATGTGTTCATGCATGCCTCTACCTCTTGTTGTGTTACAACTGACTCCAATCTAGAGGTCCAGAACCGCCGTGTTAGTGAATATTTTTAAGAGACTATACCGCTCAGCTAGAGTTTGATAAACAGTTTCTAACAATTTCTTGGTGGGATTAGCTTGCAGAGTATGAGTTGAATTTCATGATTGCATTTATTCTATTCACTTCAGTGTGTTTTCGTTTTCTATCGCTTTTCCTTGTAGTGGGATGGAGTGGGTGAAGCTGCTTTCAATGTCTCTGACACTGTGAATGATGGCTCAAGAAGTGTCAACATTTGATCATAGAGTTACCTGACATTGCTGAAGTGATGGCAAGGTGAGTGTTCTCTAGAGTGTGTTTGTAATAAGGAAGTATTGATTCCAATAGGTCTACATTGCTAGAAGGTATCACCAACACTCAGAGCAATTAGTGGCTCTGGCTAGCTTGTTGTGGTCACCTAGGACAAAAGTGTGTGTGTGTTTGTGTCAATAAATATACATGTAAATATGTACGTCAAGTTATGTAATCAGATGTCACTGTATATGAGACCAGTACTATCGCAAGATGTTGATAATCTTAGTGATCTGAATGCTAGTCCGTACTCTGGCAAGTTTCTGAAGGCTGATCTTATGCAATATAACCTGTGATTTTCCCCTAAGTGAATTTGTGCCTCCCAAAAATTGCCGATTTAATTCCTGGGGAACACTATTGCAGTCATAAGGAGTGACTAATGCAGTAACATTAACACATGATCCTGTGACTGTTCTGTTGGAAGATGTCTATTATTTCAGCTAACTTTATTTTGTGTAATCTATGACCTTCAGTGGCATTGGCATCAGCAGTGTCTAGTTCAGTTCTAGTTAGGAGGTTATACCTCCATGTATTCTACATAGCAATGAGCCTATATGTAGGATAACAAGTTCTGTTCTGTTAGTCAGTTTTGTCATTTAGTTGTTATGAGTTTCATATCACTAAATTACCAGCTGTAGCTGTACCAAGTAGAACGCTTGGTTTCCCTCAGTTGGAACATCTCTAAAAATATTCCAGTCTGCGGAACGTTTTAGTTCTTTTAGAACCTTTTAGAGGAGCCCTGCAATGGCAGTCAAGTGTGGGCATATCTGAACAATTTTTCAAATTTTATCCATCTGTGTCTCTGGTTTGTAGTTTATAAGCACATTATTTATTCCTGAAAGGCTTTAGGATCTATTTTGATCATGTCATATTTAATCTCGTTTTACTAGACACTTTACCTACTGCTATGCGGCGGGTAGGCTGACATTAAGTAGTTTGTTCAGTTCCCCTCACTAATTGGGAAGACCACAAACAATAGATGACATAACTAGTGATGTGCTTGAGCACAAATGGCGAGCGAGCTAAAGACTATACTATTAAGATTTTGACTTCTAACACTGAAGCTACTGAAAATAAGGTCCAGTTTTTAAATTTAGCATACAGGGTAAAGGGATTTCAGTGCCATAGTAACAACTCTCTGCAACTGCTTGGAAGGAAAAAAAAAACAAAAAAAAACAATACACGTTATTTAAAAATTTTCTCTGTGATATTCTTTAGCTAAGTAGTGGTTGTAACACACAATGCTTTGACACAACTGGACATGCACCTACACAGACTTACCCAATGTATTTTCAAGTAAATACTGTTGCGCACGGCTTATAACCATGACAAAGAGTGCATTGACTTACCACCGCCACTAACTCGAATAGAAATGGAAGTCCCTTAAGTTTTCAAGTTTTAACTGCACCCGCAAAAGAATTCAAAACGGTAAACAATTCAATTTCTAGGGTGATACGGGTACTGATCGATAAACCAGAGGATTCTGTTTAGTGCAATTTGGGACGGGGACGACCACATAACTAACACAAAAACGCGAGGGTCAAAGTACAAAATGACATACATACGTCCATACATATATACAAATAAATAAATAAATAAACATCCCCGATTTTCGATTGTGTTACCCCTGTAAGTGTCTCGCTCGCTACGCTCGCTCGCCAATAAGGTGGTATATCCTGTGACGTAAGACTGCTCTAACTTTTTGTGTGTGTTGTATTTCTATATGGCTGACTGAGTGAGTGACATCTGTGCCATGAAATATTTTAGTGGTTATTCAGTCATTCTCGGCTGAAATAATTATTGGCTGTTAGAACAAGAAAAATTTGCTATTATCTTAGTGGTTTTACCCACACTAATTAAGCCCACCATCACATCACCCGAGCCCAGGTAAAGGTCGGCAGAGGACCTGCAAATACTGCGACCATTCGGCTAAGCGATCATGTGTGGGGTGTCACATGTGGAGCAATGGCACCCGGGCACAAGTACATTAGTCCTGATAGCCACTGTTCTCAGTGCTTGTAGCCAATTGATATTTATGCTGACATGAGAGTGTTACACGAGAAGGGAGGCAGAGCAAATAGGGGTTACATAATGAGAGAGATTAGAGAATGAACTGTAGTGCTGGATGTGTCTTGGGACTCATAAGCCACACTACACTATTGCCAGTGTGGCATTATAGAGAGCATGGATAGGCGGTTCTAGTACATATAGTTAGACCACCAAATAAAGGTGTGATAGTCTGTCCGGGGGGCCCTTTGAAAGTGTCTATGCAGGGCACGCTGCCCTTCACTCTATTTATTCTCACACTATCACAGTCGCTGCCTGTCTATTCTCTCACTCTCGCTGCATGTCTATTCTCACACGATCAGGCTCTCTGCCTGTCTATTCTCTCACTCTCGCTGCATGTCTATTTTCTTACTCTCAGGCTCACTGCCTATGTATTCTGCACTATCAGGCTCACGGCCGTCTATTCTCTCACTGTTAGGCTCGCTGCCTGTCTAGTCTTACACTGTCAGGCTTCTGCCTATCTGTTCTCACACCATCTGGCTTGCTGCCTGTCTATTCTCACACCAGCAGACTCACTGCCTACCTATTCTCACACTATCAGACTCACTGCCATCTATTCTCACACTATCAGGCTCACTCCCTATTTATTCTCACACTCAAGTTACTGTCTATCTGTTTTCACACCCAATGCTGTTAAGGTATTCTTGCTCTCTAGCTCACCAATGTATTCGTGCACTCTCGGGCTCACTGCCTATGTATTCTCGCTCAAACTAGCCACCTATCTAGTCCCACACCCAGATATCTACATAGTTCCAACTATCAGGTTCGCCGCCTATCTCGCCTCGTGTGCTGCCTTGCCACAGCCAGACTCACCACTGGTGTATTGTCATACTTGAGTTGTATTTGTTCTTGTTCTTACCCATCCTCACACTCAGACTTGCTGCCTATCTAGTTGCACATCGTCATACTCTATCTGTACACTCTCAGACTCACTGCCATCCAATCTTGCACTATCAGACTTGCCTACCTAATCTCGCACTGACGCCCAGGGCCTATCTATTCTTGCATACACTATCAGGCTTACTGCCTATGTTTTCTCAAGCTTGTTCCTTAGGTATTCTCAGGCTCACTACCTATGTATTCTCAGGTTCACTGCCTATGTATTCTCAGGTTCACTGCCTATCTATTCTCAGGCTCACTGCCTATGTATTCTCAGGCTCACCGCCTATGTATTCTCAGGCTCACTGCCTATGTATTCTCAGGCTCACTGGCTAGGTATTCTCAGGCTCACTGCCTATGTATTCTCAGGCTCACTGCCTATGTATTCTCAGGCTCACTGGCTAGGTATTCTCAGGCTCACTGCCTAGGTAGGCTTCTCAGTCTCAGGCTCAATTGGCTCACTGCCTATGTAGTCTCAGGCTCAGTCTCAGGCTCATAGCTCACTCACTGCCTATCTCAGGCTCACTGCCTATGTACTCAGGCTCACTGCCTATGTATTCTCAGGCTCACTGCCTATGTATTCTCAGGCTCACCGCCTATGTATTCTCAGGCTCACTGCCTATCTATTCTCAGGCTCACTGCCTATGTAACTGCCTCAGGCTCACTGCCTATGTATTCTGTATTCAGGCTCACCGTCACTATGTAGTGCTCACTGCCTCTGTAATCTCAGGCTCACCGCCTATGTATTCTCAGGCTCACTACCTCCGTATTCTCAGGCTCACCGCCTATGTATTCTCAGGCTCACTGCTATTATTCTCACTTCAGGCTGCCTATCTATTCTCAGGCTCACTGCCTATGTATTCTCAGGCTCACTGCCTATGTATCTCAGGCTCACTGCCTAGTTCTCAGGCTCACTGGCTAGGTATTCTCATACTCACCGCCTATGTATTCTCAGGCTCACAGGCTAGGTATTCTCAGGCTCACTGCCAATGTATTCTCAGGCTCACAGGCTAGGTATTCTCAGGCTCACTGCCTATTATCCTCTCGCTGCCTGTGTATTCTTTGAGCTGATGGAATAAATTAATTTAATATTAGAATTCCACCATGTGTTAAAAATGTTACTGCATGTCTTGTATCTATATCAGAAAGGCCAATCTTCCTGTAGCATATTGCCCATTTTTGTGAAATAACATGTAATGTACGTGTATTACATTGAGCGACCAATAGTTTAGTTACATGTATTACAAGTGCAACATATGTAGTATTCTTCAAAATACTTATGTAAAGATGGTTCTGATGTTTTGTACTGCTTAGAAAAATTTGTAGAATCTTTTACAATCTATCTTTATTTCGCTCTCTGTTAAATTCTCAGGATTATCTCAAACTGCAAGAAATTATTTGCTCACATGATTACGACGTGACGATAGGGGGACCTTTTCCACAACAGTTAGTACCCTATGTGAAGCCAACAACTTCATGTTTTCTCAAACTTTCATGTTTTCTCTGACTGCCAGAACAACTATAACATTTACATTTTATTTCATCATTAGTATTCACGCATGCTTATTTGTTCTTATTTTCGTGTACCGTTGATCGTCGTGATGTTTCGTTTTTTTGTTTATATTTATCACCTAGAACACTGTCATTGACTGTTCTTACTGGAACTCTGACGCTACCATACCCGCTAGTGGGTCTTCACTGCACTAGTTACTCTGTTTCTGCTTGGTGTAGCGCGTGTCAATAGACTACGCTGGGATCAAGTCCTCAACTTGCTGGATAGTCCCTCTTGTACATGCACACTGAGGGCTAATAATAATAGTAACAAATTGTAAAGATTTCGTGTGTTAATATTAACTTATGTTCTTCGTATTCATCAATCACCAGCGTTATTCATTTAAAATCATATATAAATTTTAGTTATTTTGAATGTAAATTCAATACAGACTACTGTGTGTAATTGCTGATACGTTTGTAGTTGGGATTTAGTTTGTATTGCAAGTAGGCATTGATCTTTGTATATCAGATAGGATTGCAATCTTCACTTTGAATCTCTCTAGTGAGAATGTTCGCGGATTCTTCATCATCAGTGATGTGTTCCACCTCAGTTTATTTATCTTATTATAACAATCTTGTTTCAATACTCTATACTTGTATTACATATGCCAGTTAATTGTTTTATTTACCCCGCCCTTATAATTGTTATATATTTTTTGGTTAAAATGGCCCAATTCACGCGCCTGAAAATATTTAACGATTTACACCCACACTAATTGAACCACAGTTAACCACTTGCTGACTAAGCAACAACAAACTGCTCAATGTCAGTCTACCAGACCCTTTTCCCGCGCAGCGATTGGTAAAGGGTCTGGGTACGCGAGACTACTTAGAGCCCACCCATACCAAATCATCTTCCTACACCACCGTTTGCATTGCTCTTAAATTTACTACTTTTGCATTGTTTGTAACAAGAGGAGTCCATCTGAATACTGACTGGCAAGCAACACCCCATTTTTGTAATTAGAGCAAAGTTTAGTGAAGCCATCCAACATTTTGATGCCATTTGTACAGGATCCTAATAGATATGAGCACAATGTTTCAATCATAAGTACTGGTACTCTCTGTATCACATGCACATACATGAACAACTGTGGCATGTAAAATCATTGAGAAATGATAGTTTCAATTATTACACATTATTGTATCAGCCCTTGAGTAAATTGTAGAGCTTTTGCTGCTATGTCTGTACAAATTAAAGTTTTTGTTGTGGGGCTCGTCACACCTGTTTCCTCATGTACAAACTCATATATTGTATACACTTGCACATGTACATGTGTGTAGTATATAAAGTGCCATTGTGGTCTCTTTCACTCATCTTAGTAAGAGGTACTTTCTTGCTTTTTTTTCCTTCTTACATTCATAATGTATATTTAGTTTTCTAATTAAGCATTCCTATTTAATGGTTATTATTGAGACCTTTATCAAGTAGAGATGAGCAGTGTAACATCAAGTGCTGTACTGTACTGTAGTGAAAACAGCATTGTGTTCCTGAAAGGAACACTGGACCTTTGGTAACATGTAATTACTTTCCCTTCTTTGTTACAGGTTTGTGATGCAAGAGTGTCCAAGGAATTGCCATGGATACGTTTCCAATGATGATTCAATCCTTGTTTGAAGGAAAATCTACTGGAACATTGAGGACAACTAAACTTATCACTGACACTGTCATAATCCAACTCTTTAAGAGCTTCTTCATACTGGAAATTTACAGTATTTTATTTTTGTGGAATAGTTCATCAGTATTTTGTCAATGGCATTGGGAATGTTATACTAGCTTACAAGCAGACTGCATTTTCAGAATAAAGTTGACTAACATAGTACTCAAGGTTTCTTCAGTTAGTGACCTCTTAGTGCTGCCTTGAGTCATCACGTCGATCGTACTTAAGTTGTATTTAACTAGTAATACAATGCTACCATTTATTCTAACACATTGGAGAAACATTTCTATGAACAAATTGGGGTGGGGGAGGGGGGAAGGGAGGAGGAGGCGAGTGAGATGCATGGACGCAGGAAAAGTACTTGTATGTGGCTCTCACTGTCGCTACTAGATACATACACATGTAGTTTGCTCCATTCACTTTATGGAGTTGTGGTCTGTCGACTTAAGAATATGTGTTACCAGTATAACGTTTGCTTCAACCTTTTAGAATAAGCAATCACGCCCAAAATTGAAGCCACACCCTTTGATTGTTGTGTGAACAAGTATTATAATTATAAAACTACAGTTGCAAAATATTGATGTGTACGACCTACAGCTATTTTTCCAAGTGATCATGTACTAGCATGATTGAGGTGCTGCTTGGGATGGGTCTGTCGGCACACAAATGGTCAGCCCCCGCAGTAATGGTCAGCCACCCAGAGAT